>CAFBSG010000006.1_pt1 | contig 79394 bp, 77 predicted proteins | sample 7270301 | NCBI WGS metagenome assembly CAFBSG01 (sample SAMEA6814059, study PRJEB35770) | freshwater metagenome | biome: Freshwater; feature: Freshwater reservoir; material: water | place: Czech Republic | collected 2017-05-23 | depth 30m m | reverse complement strand
TGACCAACGTGACGCCATGCGATGAGTTGGTTCTCTGAATATTCCACTACGGTATTGAGAATTCTATAATTCACACCAAGGTGCATTTTCATTCCAAATTTCGAACCAAGTACAAGTTTGTCTGGTCCACTTATGTTGGCTTGAATTGTCTGACTTCCATCAAATTCTTGATGGCGACGCGGATTAGAAAGCAATGCAAAGATTTTTTCTGGAGTAGCCTCGATAAGGATGCGGGCGGACTTAATCTTTGAATTGCCCGTTTCTAAAATCTCCGAGCGGTGGGTAGATGTCATGGCGTAACAGTAATACGTGTGTAATAGATAGGTAAGAAGCTGAAAGCCTGGCCATATTATTAAGATCACAGGGTGCGCGCTCTAGTGAAAGAGAAACATGGGTCGCTATAGTTCGAAAAGTAATTTCCTACGAGGAGGCCACTGTGACCAAGATAGTTTCAATGGGTGTACATATTTTGGATGTTTTAGGTAGATATGTATCTGAAATCCCACCTGGCCAAGGTATCTCGCTCATCGATGAGATTCGTATTACCGCCGCCGGAACTTCGGCTGGCACTTCAGTTGATATGGCCAAACTGGGTTGCGACGTAACCGCCGTTGGCGCGCTAGGCAATGATGAAATGGGAAATATCCTCGTTGGAATTCTCAATAGATACGGTGTGAAAACTCAGTACCTCGTTCGAAAGGATGGAGTACAAACTTCAGGTTCCATTTTGCCAATTCGCCCTAACGGAGAACGCCCTGCGCTGCATGTGATGGGTGCCAATGCTGTCTTTTCATTTGAGGATGTTCCGCATGATGCGATCGCAGATGCGGATTTCGTTCATATCGGGGGCTTCTATCTCATGCCAAAATTTGATGGGCCAGACACAGTTAAAGCTCTCAAGCTTGCAAAGGAATCTGGCGCCATTACGACGATGGATATTTTGGGCGTTAAGCAAGAGAACATGGCAGAGAAGATTCTTCCTTGCATGCCTTACCTCGATTACTTCATGCCCAATTTGGAAGAAGCAGGAATGATTACTGGCCTAAGTGATCCTGAAGAAATGTGTCAGTTCTTCCTAAAAGCTGGCGCGCAAAATGTAGTCCTTAAAATGGGCGAGCGCGGAAGTCTTATTCTCGGCGCAGATGGAAAACGTATTCGCATGCCCGCTTTCCAGGTGAAGCTCGTCGATACCACCGGATGTGGGGATGCATGGAGTGCGGGATTTGTTGCCGGGCTTTCCCGTGGAATGTCTGTAACTGATGCGGCCCAACTGGGAAGTGCGTGTGGGTCTCTCGTGGCTTCCGGCTTGGGATCTGATGCGGGAATAGTTGATTTTGAATCCACAATCAAATTCATTGGAACAACTCCGACACTTCCACTTGGTGATTAAATTCTCTGAGATTGACGCACGCAATTCTCGACCTTTACTCTGCGCATATATCGATTTCCTAACCGAAGGGGCACGACCTTGAAAAAACTAATTAATGATCCCTTTGATGTTGTCGATGAAATGTTTGAAGGCTTCATCTCGGCCAATGACCACATCATCAAGCCAGTCGGAAAGCGATCCATTGCACGTCTTGAATCTCCGATTGCTGGCAAAGTTGGAATCGTTGTTGGTGGAGGATCGGGTCACCTTCCTGCATTTGCTGGATATGTCGGCAAGGGAATGGCCGATGGCGCAGCATTTGGAAATATCTTCGCATCTCCCCCATCAAAGCCAGTTGTTGAAGCAACTGTTGCAGTCAATGGTGGTGCGGGAGTTATGTACACATACGGTAATTACCAAGGAGACTGCATAAACTTTGATAAGGCACAAGATCAATGTCGCGAAATGGGAATTCCTGTTCAATCAGTTGTTCTCAATGACGATGTTTTATCTGCGCCAAAAGATCAAGCATCAAAGCGTCGCGGTATCGGTGGCCTCTTTCTTGTATGGCATGTTGCAGGTGCAAAGGCAGAACAAATGGCCTCACTTGATGAAGTTGTTGCAGCTACACAGAAGGCAAATAACAACACTCGTACAGTGGGTGTAGGGCTTTCTTCGTGCATCGTGCCAGCAAATGGTCAGCCAACTTTCTCTCTTGCAGATGATGAGATGGAAATTGGTCTTGGAATCCACGGTGAGCCAGGAGTAAAGCGTGTAAAGGCTCGTGGGATTGACTCTGTTATTGATGAAATTATGGAATCAATTCTTGCCGATCTTGATTACAAGGGCAGCGATGTTGCGCTACTAGTCAATGGCCTTGGCGGATCACCGGCTGAAGAGCTCTATGTTGTGTATCGTCGCGTGAAGCAGATCTGTGACGCCAACAAAATCAATATTCGATTCAAGCATGTAGGCGAGCAAGTAACTGCACTTGAAATGGCTGGAGTTTCTGTCAGCCTCATGCGCCTTGATACCGAGCTACATGATCTGATTACAAATGCTGTTGTTGATACCTGCATGTACAAGAAGCTCTAAGGAAGAGGAAATCTCATGGCAAATGTAAACGGCGCAGTCGTAGCGAAAGCTCTTGTACACGTAGCGAAAAAAGTTGAAGAAAATAAAGATTATCTCTGCGAACTCGATGGCGAAGTTGGCGATGGAGATCATGGCGTTTCGATGACAATCGGAATGCGCGCGGTCACTCGCGCGATGAAATCACTGGACGATTCAGTAACTCCTGCCGAAGTTTTCCAAGCAGCAGCTGATGCTTATGCCGATGAAGTAGGCGCAACGATTGGGCCCCTATACGAAGCAGCATTTGCTGCTGCTGCAGCATCAGCTGGCGATAAAGGTCAACTCAACGAGATTGCAGACTGGGCAGACATTTATGACGCCATGGCTAAGTCGATTCAGGTTCTTGGTAAAGCAGAACGTGGCGATAAGACCATGCTGGATTCATTCTTTCCAGCAGTTGATCACATTCAAGCTCTTGCTGATAAGGGTGGTCCACTTGTTGATGCACTTTCCTCAACAGCTAAGGCTGCACTCGATGCTGCTATTGCAACGAGAGATCTCGTAGCCAAAAAAGGTCGTGCATCACGCCTTGGAGATCGCGCTATTGGATACCAAGATGCAGGCGCAACATCCCTAGCAATTGTTTTGCAGGGATTCGCAGATGGTATTGCTGGGGCTTAATCTCTTTATTTGTTGAGAGCGTTTACTAGTTCGCGGCAGAAGTTTGGAATATCTGCAACGACTCGACCCCATACCAAATTGCCTTCTGTAAAGGCTGACTCGTCGGCCCAGATTGCACCCGCGTTCACGAGGTCATCTTTGATTCCAAGTGATCCAGTTGATTTCTTTCCTGCAACAATTCCTGCTGAGATTGCCATGGATCCACCATGGCAAATGATGCCAATTACTTTATTTTGATCGTTAACATCTTTAATAATCTTGTTTACTTCGGCATAACGGCGAAGTTTGTCAGGAGCCCATCCGCCTGCAAGAACAAGTCCTGCAAGATTTTCTGCCTTTAAATCTGAGACGAGTACGTCTACTGAAATAATCAAACCGTTTTTGCCAACAATGTCGCCTTTAGAAACCCCAGCGCTAACAACTGTGTAGCCATCCTCTTCAAGGCGCATGCGAGTGACGTGGTATTCCAAATCTTCAACGCCATCGGCAATAGGGAAAGCGATTGTGCCTTTACTCATGATGCTCCAATTCAAGTTCGTTAATTCGCGCAACTTTACTACTCGACGGTCCAGCTTCATCAAATGTGTAGTCAAGCCATGGCTTGATGAGGGTCTTTGCAAGTTCGACGGTTACAACGCGAGCGCCCATGCAAATTACCTGGCAGTTATTACTCAACACTGCCCGCTCAAGGGAATATGGGTCATGAGTGGTAGCGGCGCGTATGCCAGGAACCTTATTGGCTGAAATGGCCATCCCGATTCCGGTACCGCAGACCAGTAGGCCACGATCAGCATTGCCATCTGCGATGTATTGGGCAAGGGCGAATCCGATATTGGGATAGTCCGTTTTTTCATCAGCTGTGTAGACGCCTAAATCTTTGATGTCGGTCACGAGCGGATTGGCTTTGAGTATTTCTACTAGCGAGTTCTTTAGGTCTACTCCGATGAAATCCGAACCGACGACAATTCTCATTATTTGGGCGCTCTCTATTGGGGTTTTTCTTTGGATTTTGAAGATGTTAGGACAAGTTTTTCATTTGGTATATATCGGAAATGGTACAACATTGTTATCAGGAAACTTTGATTTTCCCTTGACACTGCACGCTCACTGCCTAAGAATTCCCACTAAGGACAACCCAACTCCGGGTTGTGTCTGGGGAAAAGGAGTTCTCTTGTCAACCAAGACAGATAACAACATTGACCGTCGCCTGTTTCTAAAAGGTGGCGCGATAGCTGTAGCCGCAATTCCAATGTCAGGTTTACTTGCTGCTTGCAGCAAGAGTTCAGATTCAGGTTCTGTTGCTAGCGACAGTCCACTACTTGGCAGCAATGCAGATAACATGAAAGGCAAGACAATTGACTTCGCCTATTCACGTATCGGTGGATGGCCACCAAGCTCTGCTCCAGAAACACAATGGGCAGATTTCCAGGCATATGCACAAGCAAATTATGGATACACAGTTAATGCAATTACTTTTGCTGAGGCACCATTCGGTGAACTCTTCCAGAAGGTTGCACCAACACTTGCTTCACAATCACAAGAGTTCAACTTGCTTATCGTTGACTCACAGTGGTTAGGTGCATTGGCAGAGCCAGGCTGGATCATTAAGGCTGATGATGTCATCGCTGCTAACCCAGATCTAGATATCGAGCCATACTCAAGCCTCGTAACAAATACTTACCAGGTGTACCCAGATGGTTCTGGCGTACGTTGGGGCTTCCCACAAATGCCAGACGTTCAAGGCGTATTCCTTCGTAAAGATATGTTGGAAGATCCAAAAGAGCAGGCAGCATTTAAGAAGAAGACTGGAAAAGATCTTGCTTCAACTTATGAAGTACTCAGCGAGATTGAGTACGCAGATCTAGTTGAAATCATTGACTTCTTCCACCGTCCTTCAAAGGGCATGTACGGAACAGCTTTGATGTACTCAAAGGAGTACGACTTCTTTAGCTGTGCTTACTACCCATTCGCATACTCAACAGGCGGACGTATCTGGGATCCAGCAACAAATGATGTTTATGGAATCCTAAATACACCAGGAAACGCTGCAGCAATGGAGCAATTCGTAAGCCTTAAGAAGTATCAGCCAAAGAACTTCGCAGCATTTGGTATTGGCGACATGATTGACCTCTTCACACAGGGCAAGGTTTTCTCTGCTTGGCAGTGGTGTGCAATTGGTAAGTTCATGTCATCAGACAAGGTGCCTGCAGATAAGGTAATTTCAATTCCAATCCCTAAGTGGGGCGGAAAGCGCATCGGAGCAATGGGTGGTCAGCCTTGGGTGATCAACGCATTCAACGATGACGATCACATGCGCGTTGCAATTGACGTTCTCAAGTGGTGGTACACAAAGGAAACTCAGGACAAGTTCATCCTAGAAAATGGTGGATTGCCTTGGAGCAAGGAAGCTTGCGCAAACCCTGAGTACCAGGCAGTTGGACACTATGTGAAGCCGTTCCTCTTCATGCTTTCAGAAGGTAACTCACAAGACTTCTGGCACTTACCTGAATATGCAGAAATGCTTGCAGTTCAGCAAGAAGCATTTAACGGTTACGCAACAGGTCAGGTTAAGACTGCTGCTGCTGCTCTTGAATATGCTGCTGCAAAGCAACAGCAGATCTTGTTCAAGGCTGGCCGCACAAAGACTGAGCCTCCTGCAAACGTAGACTCACTAAAGCTCTAAAACCCTAGAAAGTCGAGATTGTCCTAGTGTTGCTCCTAAAGGCACTAGGACAATCTCGTTCTATTTAATCTGTATGAATTATTTTTTTGAAAGGGATTGAAGTGAGCGAAAAAGTAGAAAAATTTGAATCAAAAATAAAATCCACCTCAACGGCTCGTGCAAATAAGCGCATGAGTTGGCTGCTTTTGGCGCCAGTATTGATTTTCTTTGCCATGATGAACATCCTTCCAACAATTTGGATGCTGGGTCTTAGTTTCTATAACTACACGCTGACTTCAGCAAATGGTGCTACATACGCTGGCCTAAGCAATTACTTTGACTTTGTAAAAAATGAACAACTTTCACAATCTGTATCCCGAACTTTTCTCTTCCTAATAATCGCAATCATCTGCCAGACATTCCTGGGCATTTTGATTGGTGTACTTTTCTGGAAGAACGACAAAATGCCAGGAAAGCGCCTTGCTCTCACGCTTCTCTTTACGCCGATGGTCGTTACTCCCATCGCAACAGCTCTTTTCTGGAAGTTAATTCTTGATCCAACTTTTGGTGTTATGAACTACTTCTTGACTTCACTTGGACTTTCCAAAGTAGATTTTCTTACTAGTTCGAGTCTTGCTTTTCCAACTCTGATCGTCGTTGATACCTGGATGTGGACACCCTTCATGGCGCTCATGACATTGGCAGCCCTAGGTTCGGTTCCAAAAGCTGAGCTTGAAGCAGCATCAGTTGATAAGTTGCCTATCTATCGCCAGGTCACCACAGTTATTTGGCCACATGCGAAATTCATCTTGATGCTTGGAATTCTTCTTCGCTCAATTGATGCATTTAAAACAATGGACTTGACCTACATCATGACTAATGGTGGACCAGGCGATCGCACGGAATTAATTGCGCTCTCCCTCTACCGATTCGCATTTAAGTCCTTCAAATTGGGTTACGCATCAGCGGTTTCAGTATTCCTACTCTTTATCGCAATTGCATTAACCGCAATCTACCTACATGTTCTTAATGCACGTAAGAAAGCAGAGGCTCAAGCATGAGTACCACAACAGTTATGAAACCAAGCCGACGTAAAGGCCCAATTAGTTTCCTCACAATTCTGGGATGGTTCACAGCGATCCTCTTCTTCCTGCCTATTGCATGGATTATTTCAACAGCGCTGAAGCCAAAAAATACTGTCTTGGACATTCCGCCCAAGTTCGTGTTCATGCCAACTTTTCAGAATTTGGTTGACGCTGTGAGTTTTTCAAATACATTGCAGTATTTCGTACACAGCGCTATCTATTCGTTTACTTCAGTCTTCTTGGCAATATTTGTTGCCTTCTTGGCTTCGTATTCGTTCTCCCGCTTTAAGCCAGCTGGCACTGACTTCCTCATGTTCTTGCTGCTCTCTACACGTTTCGTACCAGCAGCAGCATTCGTTATTCCATTCTTCCAACTCTTTAACGTACTGAAGTTAAAGGATTCATTCCTTGGGTTGATCATCTTCTACACAATGTTCTCGATTCCATTCTCTGTCTGGATTCTGAAGGGCTTCATGGATGGCGTATCTACAAAGTTTGATGAGACTGGAATGGTCTATGGCGCATCTCGCTGGCACATCATGTTCAAAGTCGTTTTGCCTCAGGTCCGTTCCGGTCTTGTAGCAGCCTTCGTCTTTAATATTATTTTCGTCTGGAACGAGTTCCTCTTTAACTTCCAACTTGGCGGTCTGAAGACCTACGGAATTCCAGTAGGTCTCTTCACCTCCATTACTAAGGGCGGCCAGGTCGACTGGTCCTTCGTGGCATCCATTGGAACCCTCTATGTGATGCCTCTCGCCTTGGTAATTTTCTTCTTCCAGAAGTACCTACTTGTAGGGCTTACATTCGGCACAGTTCGTGGGGAGGTCTAAATGAAAACTAAGACTCCGTTTGCAGGAAGACTGCAACTAACAATCATCTGGCTTCTTGGAATTTGCCTTCTCCTACTGGCGCAGAGCTTCTCCTACCCTGTATACGTCTGGGGCTTTCGCGCACTCATGGTGATAGTTCCTCTGCAGGTTGCAGTGGGAAATATCAAGCCTGAATGGGGCGCTGCTAAATCTATAAAGAAGATACTTCTTTATCTTGCAATTGTGGCTGTGGTATTTGCAATTTCTATCGCTGTTACTCCATCACTTATTAATCTCGGTCGAGCCTAGGAGATATTGAAAAATTATGACGAACTCAGCGCTAGAGGTTAAAGGGCTTTCCAAAGCCTATGGTGAGAAATCCGTACTAGAAGATCTCTCGTTCTCTGCAGCCCTCAATGACTTCTCAGTCATCTGTGGCAAGCCAGGTAACGGTAAATCAGTACTCGTACGAACCATTATGGGACTTGAAGAAATTGATGCGGGTCAGATATTTGTACGTGGCGTAGATGTCACTAATGCAGATCCTGGATCTCGCGATATCGGATACATTCCACAATCGTTTGCACTGTATCCACACTTTTCTGTCCGCGAAAACATTGAATACCCGCTCTCACTAATTAAAGCCTCAGCTGAAGTAAAAGCTGAAGCAGTCGAGCGAGTATCAGAACTTCTCAAAATTACTGACCTTCTCAATAAGAAGCCCGTAGAACTCTCTGGTGGCCAGAAGCAGCGCGTAGCAATTGCTCGTGGACTTTCTAAGTCAACCGATGTCTACGTACTCGATGATCCTCTTGTTGGGCTTGACTTCAAATTGCGTGAACGCCTGATTGAAGATCTTCGCCTGACTCAGGAAAAACTTAAGGTTGCTTTCGTTTACATCACATCTGATCCCCTTGAAGCTTTGCAATTAGCCAAGACAGTTTTGATTTTGGCTCATGGCAAGATCGTTCAACAGGGACCACTCGTTGATGTCTATGACACTCCATTGAGTTTGCCCGCAATGACTACGCTTGGATTCCCAGAAGCCAACGTCGTCTCTGGTTCAATCTCAGGATCTACATTTAAATCAGCTATTTTTGATGCGCAGGTTGATATCACTGGAAATCACACAACGGCAATCGCTGGAATTCGACCTGAAGGCCTTCTCGTTGGTGAGCATCCAGGAACGATATCCGTTGGAGCAAAACTGACCCTGATGGAAAATCTAGGTTCTGAATTTGCGGCCTACGTTGATGTCAAAGGCACTCAACTTGTGACAGTGATTTCACGTACTGATAGTGAAAGCATTAAAGCCCTTGAGTCCGGAAATCTCACTATCTCTATAAAACCAGAAGCTATTACCCTTTTTGACTCTGTCTCTGAAAAGAAGATTGGTAAAGGTGTCTCTCGTGTATGACATTAATCTAAAGAACGTCACTAAAGGTTTTGGAAATCTTCAAGCCGTTAACGACATCACTTTCACCATTCCTAAGTCCTCGGTGACAGTTCTCCTCGGACCATCTGGTTGCGGAAAGACAACACTCATGCGAATGATTGCTGGACTTGAAACCCCAACATCAGGAAGCATTTTCTTTGACGACATCGATGTCACTCGCGTTCCTACCAAGCGTCGTAACCTGGGAATGGTTTTTCAATACCCGGTTATTTATCGTGGCACTAGCGTCAAGCGAAATCTTGAACTTCCACTACTCTCTGAAAAACTCAGTGCTGGTGAAATTTCAAAGCGCGTGAATGATGTTGCTGATCTTCTTGGAATTTCAGGAGATCTCAATAAGATGGTTGAAGAACTCGATAACGGTACTCGTCAAAAGATTGCGGTTGGTCGTGCAATCGCTCGTCAACCTCAGATCATTCTCTTTGATGAACCAATTACAAATATTGATATCACTGCAAAGCTAGAACTTAAGCGCTCACTCAAAGAGGTCTTTAGTCGATTGTCACAAACGATTGTCTATGTAACACATGACCAAACTGAGGCTATGACTCTCGCTGATCAAATTGCATTGATGCAAGATGGTGTAATTACTCAGTGCGCACCTCCAAAAGAGATCTACGAGAAGCCAAAGAGCCAGTTTGCTGGTTGGTTCCTCGGTAACCCTGGTATCAACTTCATCGAAAAAGAGCACATCAGTGTTGCCGGATCAGGGATTAATTCATCTCTCTTTTCCCAAACCATTGATGCAGGCTCTCATGCGTCGCAGGTGAAGGTTCTTGGCGTTCGCGCAGAGGCTATTGAGGTCAAGACCACTCAATCTCCAGAAGCACGAAGCGCACGAGTGGTTCGCAAATCTCTTGGTATCGGCGGGCAGTACCTTCTTGATCTCGAATACGGATCACTGAAAGTAAAAGCTCGCGTTGCTCACCAACTCGGTCGCGAAATTGGCGATCAGGTCTGGACAACAATTACCAGCAGCGATGTCATCATGTTCAATGAAGCAGGAGTAGCAATCTAGTACTCTAGAACCTTCTTACTTCGATGGATTAGGCGGCAATGTGTTCTATTTTGGATCAAATACCAAAAGGGATCTTGACCGCCTAACCCACGAGGGAATTACTCGCACTGCCATCGGTTTAGCATCAGGTCATGATGACGTTCAATTTTTCTTACTTCCATCGATTCCTTTTTTTCTCGAACTCAAAGAAATAACTGATGATTCGAAATTATGGATCGGAAATCAAAGCATTTCATCAACAAGTGGCACAGATGTAACAGGTGAGATTTCAGGTACAACTCTGAAGGCTTTAGGTTCTGACCTTGTCATGATTGGCCACGCCGAAAGACGTGCGCGTTTTGACGGTCCAGATGAAATCTCACAGCAATTACACGAGGCACAACGAGCAGGATTGCGCGTCCTTTTTTGTGTAGGCGAATCCACTCACAATGATGATGAGGCGCAGTTAAAACAGTTCCTGACTTCACAATTACTGCCTCTTGTTGGGCTTGCAAACGAAATACTTATTGCGTATGAACCCGTATTTGCAATCGGAGCCAACGGCGTTGAAGCCAATCCAAGCTATGTTGGCACTGTTGTCCGGATTATCAAAGAAATCGCCGCAGAAATTGGCCACCAGAGCTCACCAATTCTCTATGGCGGCTCTGTAAACCAGGCAAATGCAGCGACGTATGCCTCTTTACAGGGCTGTGACGGCCTCTTTGTGGGACGCAGCGCGTGGTCACCAACGGGTTATGCCGAAGTATTTACAGCTGGTTACAACGCCTATAAATCTAAAGTGGTTTAAAGAAGTCCCACAGGGCGACGTATCGCTTCCATAACCGCAGCATAAATAATGTCCTCATACTCGAGTCCGGCGGCTAGCCAGACTTTGGCGAAGGAACCATCTCGGCCTACGTATGGATGCGCATTGGCTTCAAGGACAAGTACTTGGCCTTCATCTGTGAGTAAAAATTCAACTTGTAGGTAGCCAGAGATTTTTGTTGCTTCAAAAACTTTCTCGGCTAATTCTTTTATCAGTGCGACAGTATCTTCAGGAAGATCTGTGACGATTTCCTGATAATACTTTGCAGGATCTGTGCGTGTAACGTAATTAAATATTTCTCCATCAACAGTTTTAGTTTCTAGAATTGCACTGATGTAATTGCGGCGCTCGGAATCTTCAAGTACTCCGCATTCAAAATGACGAGCATTCTTGTAATATTCCTCAGCAAGGAAGCGACCATCGAATCTACGTGCAATTCCAATCGCATCTTTCATTCCGTGAGGGCTTTTTACTAAAGTAATCCCAACTCCGTTTGTTCCTCGAGCTGGCTTAACAATAATTGGTAACTTCAGTGAAGCCGCGCGAGCAACATTTGAAAGAGCATCTCTGCGCCATGCCTTATCTGGAATTACGACGTGCGCCGGTGTTGCAATATCAACAGCTTCAAGCAGTAATTTAGTTGTTGATTTATCAGAAGCGATTGCCGAGCCAATTGAATCTGATCCAATCACGCGTACGCCAAGGCTCTCGAAGAGGCCGGCAAGTGAGCCATCTGCCCCAGGAAACCCAATAACTAGGGGATAAACGGCATCAAATGAGATGAATTCTTGAGGCGGGAAAATTGATAATTCAGTGCCTTTTATTTTTTCAGCACTCTCATCTGAGAGCTCAAATGCCTCAAGATTAACTGCTTCCATAACGGCATCAAGATCGCTAAATGAAACCCATGATGATTCAAGTGTGAGTCCAAATGCTTGCACCTCAAAATTGCGACTGAGAAGCGCTGGAATTACATCTTTGATTTGCTGACATGAACGAAAATTGTCGCTATTTCTGCCACCGAATAAAACTGCGATGCGTGATTTATCTGTATCAGTCATTTGTCAAAGGTACAGTAAGGCTGAAAAGTGCGCAATCAGCGCAAATGACCGCTTTCGCTGACACTTCGCAGTGCACGCAGTCCATCACTTGGCCATACCGAAATAGAAGTAAATGATGCCGGCTTCACATCGATATGGAATACAGATTCTATAGGCGCACCCACTGCGATTCGAATTGCATGTCGTGCAACCATATTGTGAGAAACGATCACAACTTTTTGCCCAGGATAGGTGTCAACAATATGATCAAGGCCAGCTTCCACTCTTGCGGCTAATGAATTATGAGACTCTCCATCTTTCATTGCAAAAGCTGTCGAGCACAACCATTTCTCGTATTCATCGCCGAAATTTTCACGAACTTCTTCGGTGGTTAATCCATCCCAATGCCCAAAGGAAAGCTCTACCCATATATCGTCAAAAATAATTGGTAGGTGGGTAGATTGCGAAATTGCCTGCGCTGTTTGAGTAGCACGCTTCATTGGCGAAGAAATCAATACATCTGGGTTGAGTTTGGCAATTTCTTGTCCAACAGCTGCTGCTTGTTCGAGTCCAACAGTTGTGAGTTCTGGATCATTTGGAAAACCACCGGAAAACTTTCGGTCTGGAGTCAAAATTGTTTCACCGTGACGTACTAAATAAATCATTGTTGGAACTTCAGCAGAGCGCAGGCGGTCGGTTAAATAGTTGATTTGGACGGGGGCTGCGGATTGCGTTGCTCCTCCTTTTGAATCTAGGGCTTTATTTGCCAGGCGATCGGCATGCGAATTGAGGTCTCGAGGAATCCATGCATAACTCACGAGGTTTGGTGTGTGTGCATTACGCGCATCTTGAGCCAAGGTGCGCATATCTGCATGCTTGATCTGCCATCTTCCAGACATTTGTTCTACAACTAATTTGCTATCCATCTTTACTTCAACGGTTGCATCAGGGTCTAGCGCATGAATATGTATTAGCCCCGCAATTAGTCCACCATATTCAGCAACGTTATTAGTGGCTATTCCGATGTAGTCATAAAGTTCTGCAACAATTTTCCCATCTTCGCTGACAACTGCTCCATAACCGGCGGGACCAGGATTGCCACGAGATCCGCCATCGGCGGTGAGTGAAAAATGACGAGCCATTATTTAAACTCCACGCACCAAAATGCATCTGCATTCATCGCAACGCACAACTTCGTCTTCAGACAAATCTGAAATGCGCTTGAGTTCAACAGCGTTGATGGAAAGGTGACATCCACCGCATGCGCCGGCTTTCAATGCTGCAGCTCCTGCTCCACCACCAGAACGAATCTTTTCATACAGTGCAACTAATTCAGCGCTTACTGATTTTACAGTTTCCGCGCGATCTCTTGCGATAGATTCAATTTCAGAATTAATTGCAGCAAGAGCATTTTCTTTACGAATATTGAGTTCATCAACCTCGGCCCCTAGAACTGTTTCTTCTGCAGTCAGCGTTGCAATTCTTTCTTGAATACCCTCAACTCGCATCATGATCTCTAGCTCTACCTCTTCAAGTTCTGCCCGTCTTGCATTCAAGGTGGCAACTTCGTGCTGTAGGCCTTCAAGTTCTTTAGGCGTTGCACTTCCAGAATTCAATCGGCTTTCATCTCGAGTAATACGCGAGACCACTTGCTCGACATCACCTTCGGAGCGGGAAAGTTCACGCTTCACATCGGTGAGCTCTGTTTGGGCTGCAATGCGCAGGTCTCGAGTGTTATTGGCCTTTGTGGTTTTGCTATTGAGTTCTGAAATTTCAGGAAGGTTGGCGGCCTTATTTCCTAGAGTCGCGACTGCAAAATCCATTGCCTGGACATCAAGAATTTGTCGTTGGTCACTGGGGCTGGCTTTCACTATTGCCTCCCTTGGCCGCTGAGATTGAGAATATATGGAGTTATGTAAGGACGGCCTAAGTTTAGTAGGTAGATGGGTTGCCCGCAACGAGCACTGATCTAAGCAGAAGAAACGCAGAAGGCCCCGAGATTGCCACGGGGCCTTCTGCGTTTAAAGTATTTACTTAGCTGCGATTGTTGAAATCTCGAACTCCAACTTGATGTTTTCAGAAACTAGGATTCCACCAGTTTCAAGTGCGGCGTTCCATGTAAGACCGAAGTCTTTACGGTTAATCTCTGCTTCACCTTCGAAGCCAAAGCGCGCGTTACCGAATGGGTCAGTTGCGCTTCCTGAGTATTCAAACTCGATTGAAATTGGCTTTGTAACATCTTTGATTGTGAGGTTTCCTTCAACAACTAGTTTGTCAGATCCTGCATCTTTAACAGATGTTGAAGCGAAAGTAATCTTTGGGAAATTGGCTACATCAAAGAAGTCTGCTGATTGAAGGTGACCGTCGCGGTCTGCACTTCGTGTATCAACAGATGCAACGTTAATTTCGATGTTGATTGAAGCTGCACCATCAGCAATTATCGCTGATCCCGTGAAGTCATTAAAGGAACCACGAACCTTTGTCACCATCGCATGGCGCGCGCTAAACCCAACGCGACTATGAGATGGATCGACTGCATATGTACCTGCGGGCAATGAAGATAGAACTGACATGTATTTTCCTTTTTCTCACGATGGATAACCGCTTTATGCGGTACTTGAGAACCGTAACCTAATTTAGTTGAAATTTCAACTAAAGAGAATCAGGAATTGGTAGATTACATGCAATTGATTTGCATGTAACAACTGAAAGAGAAGTACTCTTTAAGCATGAAGCGAGCCTCGGCCTACATGCTTGCAGGTGCAATTACTGGCACCCTTCTAATTGCGCCTGCACATGCATCCATAAAAGCAGGCGCCAGCTGTTCCAAGACAGGATTGCAAAAAATAGTTTCTGGGAAGAAATACATCTGCATCAAATCGGGTCGTAGGAATATCTGGAATAAAGGCGTAAAGAATGTTAAGCCCGCAACAACAAACATTAATCCAGTCGCCGTAGGTGATCCAATAGGTGCCATTGGTGGATTAACAATTCCTACTACCCCACTGTCATTCATTGATATTGATAATCTTGACCTTGACAGAGTGTATAAAAAGTCTAGAGAAGAGATAACTCAAATCACTGATGCCGGGAATGCAGATGGCATAGAAATTAACTACTTTATCGGCGAAGGTGTCGAACCTTTCAGAACTAAAATTGCAAAGAGTGATTTAGGGAATGCAATACAACTATGGTCTTCAGTCTTTAAACCAAGTAACTTATCGGTGATCTGGTACTCATCAAAGGATGTTTCCTGGGCACAAAATATTTATTTAGAAAAAACGGGATTTTCAAATCAGGGTCTAAATAGTTCTAACTGCACAGCACTTTACTGTGGCAATGCCTCGGCTACAACGGGGGCGAGTAATGATAAGTACATTTTTGAACAAGGATTAGAGTTTATCGATCAAGGGCTTTGGAATAGATCAACTGCTGCCCACGAATACACTCATCTGGCACAAGCATCCTTAGCTAAAGGTGTATGGGGTCGAGCTCCACTTTGGATTATAGAAGGCGGCGCACAATTTTACGGTGAGGCCCTTGGCTATACGTCTTTCGACTTATCAAAATCAACAAGGCGAGGCATTCATTCACAATATGCACGTGATAGTCAGAATTATGTCAACATCCTATTCCCCGAGGAAACTTTAAAAAATCTCTTGGCAAAAGGTAATCCGAAAATAATTAATACCTTGATGCACAGTGTTGAATTCCCAGAGGATAGGACAGCTTCTGTTGGATTAGCCTACCTGCTTGGATCATGTGCCACTGAAGTACTTGTTGCTGCCTATGGGCATGAAAAGGTCCTTGATTATTATCGAGCCTTTGCGTCTGAGAAATCATTTGAAGTGAACTTTGAAAAATCATTCGGAATTACACTGGAGAATTTCTATTTCAAACTTGCTCCCTATTTTGCTCAAATTTCTGGGGAGCTTTCAAATTAACGCGTTTAATGTAAATCTGGTGGGCGCTGAGGGTTTCGAACCCCCGACATTCTCGGTGTAAACGAGACGCTCTACCACTGAGCTAAGCACCCTCGATCGGTTTTTTATGCCGTTCGATACTGTGGAATCTTACTTCACAAATCCAAAAGAGAGAATTCGCGAGCCTGCATTTGCCCTACAAAGCAGCGATAGCAGCCTTGTAATCGACAAGATTACGAGCATCTCCGAGGCCATTGACGATCTGCCAGCGCAAAATGCCTTCTTTATCGATGACGAAGGTTCCGCGAATAGCGCAGCCACGGGCTTCATCAAAGACTCCGTATGCCGTAGCTGCTGCGCCATGTGGCCAGAAGTCGGCGAGTACGGGAAATTTGTATCCCTCTTGTTCGGCGAATGCGCGTTGTGCATACATTGGGTCACAGGAGATTGCCAACAACTGGACATCATCATTTTGAAATGAAGCAAGGTCATCACGAAGTGCGCAGAGTTCGCCAGTACAAATTCCTGAAAATGCAAAGGGATAGAAAAGTACGACGACATTCTTTTTTCCCTTAAATTGTTCGAGGGAAGTTTTCACTCCATGCTGATCCATTAATTCAAATGCTGGGGCGCTTTGGCCAATTGTTAAAGTCATGGGCGAAACTTATCGTTTGCCAGCCTTACGTGCCACTAGCCGAGTAGCAGTCCAATCTTTCGCTACTGCGATAGTTGATGTTTGACTTAGTCCAGCAATTGGCGCAGCATCTTGAATGTCACTTGGTGGGACATGTTCGAGACGACCTGATTTTGGAGTGAGCACCCAGATTGGACCGCTCTCGCTGAGATAGGTAAGTGCATCGACTAATTCATCGACAAGATCACCATCACTATCTCGCCACCAAAGAATTACTGCATCAACGACTTCATTGACATCGCCATCGAGAAAATCTGTGGCAGTGATCTCTCGAATCTGGGTGCGCAGGTCCTCATCACAATCACTTGAATGCCCGACCTCAAGAATGAGGTCACCTTTGGCCAAGCCGAGTCTGGTTGCCACAGGCTAATTTCACCCAATGATGGGCCTAGGCGCAAGGGCTCGCGCAATCTCAATCTATGAATTCTTACCCCCTCTGAATTTCCTCTAACTGGCCAGTAGGGGGAGAATATGACCATGAGCGAAACATTTGAGGCGCCAGATCAGATCATTGACCAACTCGTTGACACCGACCCAAGTGAGACTGCTGAATGGCAAGCCTCATTTGATCAGGCGCTTAAACATGCTGGACCTGTGCGTGCACGGTACTTAATGCTCAACCTCTTAAAGCACGCACGTGAAAACAACGTACCTTTATCGGCACTTCGCACAACTGATTACATCAACACTATTGCGCCTGCTAACGAGCCATCATTTCCTGGCGATGAAGCAATTGAGCGACGCATTCGTGCATTTAATAGATGGAACGCTGCTGTTCTCGTGCACCGTGCGCAACGTCCAGGCGTTGGTGTTGGTGGGCACATTTCAACATATGCATCTTCGGCAGCTCTCTACGAAGTTGGTTTTAACCACTTCTTCCGCGGACAAGATCACGCAGGTGGTGGAGATCAAATTTTCTTCCAAGGGCATGCAAGTCCAGGAATGTATGCACGCGCTTTCTTAGAAGGTCGCTTTAATGAAGATCAACTAGATGGATTCCGTCAGGAACTTTCGCATAAAGCAGGTGGACTCTCTTCTTATCCACATCCACGTTTGATGCCTGATTTTTGGCAGTTCCCAACTGTGTCGATGGGTATTGGTCCAATCAATGCAATTTATCAAGCACGGTTTAATCGTTATCTTCATAATCGAAATATCAAAGACACATCCGATCAGCGCGTCTGGGCATTTCTTGGAGATGGCGAAGTAGATGAAGTCGACACACTTGGTGCAATTGGTTTAGCTACACGAGAGAAACTCGACAACTTAACATTTGTTGTGAACTGCAACTTGCAACGTCTAGATGGACCTGTTCGCGGTAACGGAAAAATTATTCAAGAACTTGAATCTATTTTTGGTGGCGCAGGATGGAATGTTATTAAGGTTATTTGGGGTAGAGATTGGGATCCACTTCTTGCTCAAGACCGTGAAGGCGCACTTGTTAACCTTATGAATAACACACTTGATGGCGATTACCAGACCTTCAAGGCAGAAAGTGGCGCATTTGTGCGTGAACAGTTCTTTGGTCGCGACCCACGAACTGCGGCAATGGTTTCAAATTGGTCAGATGATCAGATCTGGAATCTCAAGCGCGGTGGACACGATTATCAGAAACTTTTCGCAGCGTATACAGCGGCGGTACAAGACAATGGTCGACCAACTGTCATCCTTGCAAAAACAATTAAGGGTTGGACACTTGGTTCACACTTTGAAGGTCGCAACTCAACGCACCAAATGAAGAAGATGACAAAAGAAGATATCGTCAACTTCCGTGATCGACTTGAGATTCCACTTGCTGATGATCAACTCGATCCATATCTACCGTCGTACTATCGCCCATCTGAGAGTTCAGCAGAGCATAAGTACTTAATGGAACGTCGCGCTGAACTTGGGGGATCTATCCCAAGTCGACGAAAAGTTTCACGACCACTTCCGCAACCCGATGAATCTGCTTACGAATCAGTAAAGCGCGGCTCTGGGCATCAAGAAATTGCTACGACCATGGCATTTGTTCGAATGCTTAAAGATCTCATTAAAGATCCAGGACTTGGTTCTCGTCTCGTGCCAATCATTCCTGATGAAGCACGTACCTTTGGACTCGATGCACTATTCCCAACGCTAAAGATTTATTCACCTAATGGGCAAAAATATATGTCTGTTGATCGCGAATTAATGCTTTCGTATAAGGAATCAACTTCAGGCGTTATCTTGCACGAAGGTATTAATGAAGCAGGATCGGTTGCATCATTTACGGCAGTCGGATCTTCTTATTCCACTCATGACGAACCAATGATTCCTATCTATATTTTCTATTCAATGTTTGGTTTCCAACGCACGGGAGATGCATTCTGGGCAGCGGCAGATCAACTCGTTCGCGGTTTTGTCATCGGAGCGACAGCAGGTCGTACAACGCTCAATGGTGAGGGTCTTCAGCATGAAGATGGCCATTCTCATCTCCTTGCAGCTACGAACCCAGCAGTGGTTTCATATGATCCAGCCTTTGCCTTCGAACTTGGCCACATCGTTAAAGATGGTCTACGTCGTATGTATGGAGAAAATTCAGAGAACGTTTTCTACTACATCACGGTCTATAACGAGCCATACGTACAGCCAGCAGAACCTGCCAATCTCGATGTAGAAGGGCTGCTCAAGGGAATTTACCTATACTCCCCTGCAACTAGCCGCAGCAAGAAGAGTGTGAACCTTTTGGCTTCTGGTGTTGGTGTTAACTGGGCTCTCAAAGCACAAAAGTTACTGGCCGATGATTTCGATGTTGCTGCAACAGTTTGGTCTGTAACTTCATGGAATGAATTACGTCGCGATGGCCTTGAAGTTGATCGGCATAATCTGCTCAATCCCTCTAACCCTCGTACTTCATACATCTCTAGAAAATTGGCAGATGCGAAGGGACCAGTTATTGCGGTCTCCGACTTCATGCGAGCAGTACAGGATCAAATTGCGCCGTGGGTATCACAGCCATTCGCTTCCCTTGGAACAGATGGCTTTGGACTTTCAGATACTCGTGGAGCACTTCGCCGACATTTCAAAGTTGACGGCGAATCAATTGCGGTTGCCGCTCTTCAACAGCTCGCGAAAAGTGGTGAAATAAAGTTTAAGGTTGTCGAGCAAGCAATGGAAAAATATCAGATACATGATGTGAGCGCTGCTGATGCGGGCAACACTGAGGGATCTGGATGATAGGCCGAATTCCGATAACAGATATTGCACCAACAGTTTATTTTGGTGGAGAATTTGTTCCGGTTAAGGCAACACCTACTGAGTCTCTCAAGATTCAAGCAACAATTGTCGTGGAGGGGCATGAGACACTCACTGCGCAAGTAATTCTCTATGATCACAAGGGAAAAGAAATTTCTCGCACTGCGATGGAACAAACGTGGGAAGGCACCGACAGGTACAAAGGATTTATTACAATTCCAACTCGTGGAGATTTTTCATTTGTCATTGAAGCCCAAAGTGCCTCACAATATCGCACGATTTCCGGGCAATCCGAACACTGTCCGGTCCGAGCCGATAGAGATCGCGCTCTAATCGGCGCCTGGTATGAATTCTTTCCACGCAGTGAAGGTGCGACAAAAAGTGCTGATGGAAAAATAATCTCTGGGACATTTAAAACAGCAGCAGAACGATTACCTGCAGTAGCAGCAATGGGATTTGATGTTCTCTATCTACCTCCGATTCACCCCATTGGCATTTCACATCGCAAGGGTTCCAACAATTCACTTACTGCAGGACCAGATGATCCAGGAGTCCCGTGGGCTATTGGTAATTCTGATGGTGGTCATGATGCAATAAATCCTGAACTTGGAACAATGGAAGATTTTGTAAATTTTGTAAAAGCTGCAAAGAAATTGGGTCTTGAAATTGCTTTAGATCTTGCTCTTCAAACATCACCTGATCATCCATGGGTGCGAAGTAATCCAGAGTGGTTTAACAAACGCGCAGATGGCACTATCGCCTATGCCGAAAATCCTCCTAAAAAGTATCAGGATATTTATCCAATTAACTTTGATGACGACTACGCAGGAATATATGCCGAAGTTATTCGCATCATCGAATTATGGGTCAGTAAAGGTGTAAATGTTTTTAGGGTAGACAACCCACATACTAAACCTGTTTTTTTCTGGGCTGATGTTATGAATTACATGAATGAAAAACATCCCGATGTAATCTTTCTTGCAGAAGCATTCACTCGTCCTGCAATGATGCATAATCTTGGTAAAGCTGGTTTCCATCAGTCTTACACATATTTCACATGGAGAACCACTAAAGAAGAACTCACTGACTACGCAAATGAAGTAGCTCATCAAACGAGTCCATACTTTCGTCCAAATTTTTGGGTGAATACTCCAGATATCTTGCCCTTTCATCTCCAATCGGGAAATCCTGCAGTGTTCGCTATGCGGGCGGTATTAGCGGCGACTCTTTCACCATCATGGGGAATGTATGCAGGTTATGAACTCTATGAACACCTTCGATTTAAAGAAGGGGGCGAGGAATACCTCAATTCGGAGAAATATGAGATTAAGGTGCGCGATTGGGCCCGATTGGAAGAATCAGGTCTCACTTTGACGCCTTTTATCACTCGAATCAATGAAATCCGCCATAAGCATCCTTCGCTTCAAAAACTTCGTAATTTAACCTTCCATCACACGGACTCAGATGCAATCATTGCTTATTCCAAACGTGAAGGGCGTGACCTCATTCTTGTTGTTGTAAATCTTGATCCCAATCACGCACATGAAACACAGGTGCATTGGGATATGAAATTAATGGGACTGCCTGAAGGCGCAATGACTGTCACGGATCTATTAGATGGTGCTAACTATGCATGGTCTGCTCATTCATATATTCGCCTAGATCCAACACGTCCGGTGGGACGCGTTGCTCATATCGCACATGTGAAAATTTAGGCGCGATGTCACTCTTCTCGCGCTTTTTCAAGAAGTCACCTCATCAAAGAGCCGCGATTGCTGCAACATTTCTTAATCCTCACTCCACATTAGGTGAACTTGACCTCTACCTAATTGGCGAAGGCCGGCATGAAGAACTCTGGAAAGTTCTTGGTGCACATATTCGCCGAGGCGCAGATGGGAATATTCTAGGTACGGCTTTTTCTGTGTGGGCACCTAATGCTCGATCGGTAAGCCTTATATGCGATTTCAATTACTGGGATAAAAATACTCATCCAATGATTAGTTTGGGATCTAGCGGCTTGTGGGAAGTTTTTATTCAGGGCATCGGAGCAGGGACTCGATACAAATTTGCAATTGAACAACGCGATGGCCGCTGGGTAGATCACGCAGATCCTCTCGCACACGCTACTGAAGTTCCACCTCACACTGCCTCAATTGTCGATGAAAGTTCTTTTACCTGGTCTGATGCGTCATGGTTAGAAAAAAGAGCAGTTTCAGAACCGTGGCGTGAACCAGTTAGCGTGTACGAAGTTCACCTTGGTTCATGGAAGTTAGGGCTTTCGTATCAAGAATTAGCTATCCAGCTTGTGCAGTACTTGAAAGAACAGCAATTTACTCACGTTGAATTTTTACCAGTTATGGAACATCCGTATGGACCTTCTTGGGGATATCAAGTCACCTCATTTTTTGCACCAACATCTCGCTTTGGCTCTCCTGATGATTTCCGACATCTTGTTGATGCATTACATGCCAATGGGTTTGGGGTAATTCTCGATTGGGTTCCTGCTCATTTCCCTAAAGATGAATGGGCTTTAGCGAAATTTGATGGAACTGCCCTCTATGAACATGCCGATCCTCGTCTTGGCGAACATCCAGACTGGGGCACGTTGATATTTAACTTTGGGCGCAATGAAGTACGGAATTTCTTAGTAGCAAGCGCGATGTATTGGTTAACCGAATTTCACATTGATGGACTTCGAGTAGATGCCGTTGCATCGATGTTGTACTTGGATTACTCCCGCAAAGAAGGTGAATGGGTTCCAAATATCCACGGTGGACGTGAGAATCTCGAAGCCGTAAAACTCTTGCAGGAAGCAACATCCATTGCATATCGGACCCATCCTGGAATCATGATGATTGCTGAAGAATCAACTGCCTGGCCAGGCGTAACACGGCCCACTTCATCAGAAGGTTTGGGCTTTGGATTTAAATGGAACATGGGCTGGATGCATGACACTTTGCAATATCTAGAACACAATCCGATACACCGCGTCTACCATCACAATGAAGTGACTTTTTCAATTCTCTATGCATGGAGTGAAAATTTCATGTTGCCACTTTCACATGATGAGGTTGTTCATGGGAAAGGGCAACTGGTCAATAAATTTCCAGGAGATCGCTGGCAAAAACTTGCAACTCTTCGCGCGTTATACGGATTCATGTGGGCTCATCCTGGAAAGAAACTTCTTTTCATGGGAAGTGAGTTTGCCCAAAATGAAGAGTGGAGTGAAAGTGCAGGTCTCCAGTGGTATTTAGCAGAATTTGATGAGCACCGTGGCGTCCAGATAGAGGTTGCAGAACTTAACTCGCTCTATCGATCACGTTCGCAATTGTGGCAGCGAGACACAACACCTGAAGGATTCACTTGGTTAGTGGGAAATGATTCTGCACATAATGTTGTTGCATTCACCAGATGGGATGACAACGGCGGTGCAATTGTCTGTGTTACTAATTTTTCACCAATGCCTCACGAGTTGTACAAGTTGCCTTTACCACTAGCTGGAACCTGGGTTGAAGTATTTAATAGTGACGATCTTGCTTATGGTGGAAGTGGAGTAACAAATTCTCCCATCACATTAAGTGGTGGTGCGGATTTACGAACTGAAGTGCGAATTCCACCGCTGGCAACTATTTGGCTAGAACTACAGCCTTAGAAAATTTAAAAACACATATCAACATAACTGCCGGAATTACTAAGGCGATAGTGAGACCAAAAATCTGAGCGATCCATGCAAAAATAGTTTTAAGAATGAAGGCCATTAAGTTTGAGATGAGACCTAGTTGTCCTACGACAACCCCTGAAGGCGCACTAGAACGCCTATTTCCTGCATTAACGAAGGTGGGTCCAAGAAATGATGAACCAACACCAGCTAGAAGGAATCCAAGACAAGCGACCCAGAATGCTGCAGTTCGGTGATTATTCGTGAAATACGAAGCTATTCCTACAAAAAGTAGAAATGAGAACCCACCAAAAAGACTAAAGCCAACAACTAATTTTTGAAGCGGGAAGAGAGCAGCAATCCGATCAAAATTTAATCTTCCAGAAATCATTCCCGTGGAAAAGAGAACATATGGAAGAACGCTTAGTCCCGCGCTCATATGAAGTTCTTCCTTGGTAAAAATCGCAGCCCAGTCAATGACTACAAATTCTAGGAAGATCGCAAATATCAATCCTGTGCTCACAAGCCAATCCACTTTAATCGAAGTGAATATTGTTTTGAAAGAGTACCCATCATCTTCCTGACTTTTACCTTCTAGAGCGACCGGGTTTATGCGCCATATGATGTAAACGATTGCCAGGAAAGATACCCAGGCAACTGAATCAATATGTACAACAAGTGGTACTCGATCGACCAAAATACCTGAAAGTATCGCTGTAACAAGAGATCCCGTTGTCCACATCCCGTGAAATAGAGGAATTGTTGAGCGGCCAAATTTTTCTTGTGAGAGAAATGCTTGTCCGTGGAGAGAGATATGAAACCCAGCAAAACCGAGTCCTATTAAAGTATTCGAAATCAAGAAAATAAAACTTGAATGAGTTCGAACTATCAGGGCAAGATTTGAAAATAGAAGTGCTGCACTTAAAATCAGAATTTTCTGACTTCCATATTTATGAACTATATGTCCAACTGTTAGCATCCCAATAACAGTGCCGATAGCGCCAGCGCTAATCAAAGTGCCAAATTGCCCATTGCTAAGGCCTAGGTTGCTCTTTACTTCTGGAAAGCGTGGAATCCAGGCCATGCCTCCGAATCCAAAGAGGAAAAATAACGAGGCCACATATCTTTTTTCGGTGGCGTGCGTAATTGTGCGCATCAGAAAAGAGCGTTAGCTAGGGCGCTTCTGGCTTGGATAAGTCTGGGATCTGCTGGATCCACGAGTGCAAAGAGAGAGACAAGATGATCCTTGACGCGCTTTCGTTCATCTCCCGTTGTTTCACGAACACACCGAATGAGTCGTTCAAATGCTGAATCGACCTCTGCGCTCATAATTTCAATATCGGCGCAGTTAATTTGCGCCTCAATGTCATGTGGTCCGGCCAGGGCGACTGCTCTTACTACCTCCGGATTAAGATTTTTTGTGCGAATCAGAAGTTCTGTTTGAGCAAGTCCCAAAAGAGCAAAGGTGTCACCTGGTTTGCGAGAGAGTAATTTCTTGTAAGCGGCTTGTGCAATTTCATACTCTCCAGTTTCCAAAGCGTCGAGAGCTTCCTCTTCTTCTGGTTCAATTTTTTCAACTGGTGCGCTTCCAATTCCTTGTTGCGCGGCAAGTTCAAGAACTTTATCGATCACTAATCGGATTTGCTCACGTGGGTGAGGTTGTTCAAATAGTGGAACCATCTGGCCTGCAATAAATGCAATTGCGTAGGGAAGAGATTTGGTTTGTAGAGCCTTTGCTACCTGTGGTTGTGTTTCAATATTTACATGACCGAATACCCACATGTCTCCATCTTGCGCATGCAATGCACCAAGGTCTTCTAAAGTTGTGACTGATTCAGCTATACGTGGAGACCAACACATAACAATCACTGGTTTTGTATGTGAAAACTCTAGAAAATCAGCAGTGAGGTTTTCTGCTGTGACTTCTACGCCAGGCAATGTTTCTGAAATCTCTACTGGCGGCTTGCCAAGTGAACTCAAGTCAACTGCTCTGGAAAAATTAGGTGGCAAAGTCACGGGTACATCATCCCAAGAAAATAGGTCTAAGCAAAACGCTCAAGGATTGAGCAGCGCTCCAGAATCGCGTCGATAGGGCAATATTTGAGAAATATAGGACTGAGCTGCAAAGTCGAGTCCAACATCATGACCTGCTTTTTCACTCAAATACCAACGGTGTTCAAGCACTTCATGAAACATCTGTGCCGGTTCTATTCGTCCTTTGAGTTCATCTGGAATGAGAGAAACAATCGGTAGGAAGGTTTGTGACAACCACAACTGCGCACTTTGTTCTATGGGAGGTCGTGGTTTCTCCAGTCGCGCCCTAAAACGATCAAAAGAGGCAAGAAGTCTTTTTGCTTGAAGTTCTTCGGTTTCAAGTCCCATCAAATCCTTAAGGCGAGATGTGTGATATCCCGCAGCAACAAGTTTGGGCTGGAACGAAAGAGTGTCAGTTTCCCCATCGAGTGATACTGATACTTCCTCCACGGCAAAACCGAGATCATGTAAGGCGCGCATTGCTCGCTCGACTGCGTGGCGATCTTTTGAATCCAAGTATTGGGGATCCTTCAATGCAGCCCACAATCGGCGATACCTCTTGATGACCGCATCACTTGCTCGAATTGGATCCATTCCTGCATAAAGAACTCCAGAAAGAGCGAGGTCTTCTAATTCTGCTGCGACATTAAAATGGGCGATATCAAGATCGTGTTCACGTTGGCCATTACTCAAAGATGTTTGGAACTCCCCTGTTTCAGCATCGACAAGATAGGCAGCAAATCCTTCTGCATCGCGCCGGAAGAGAGTATTTGAAAGTGAGCAGTCTCCCCACCAAAATCCGAGTAAATGTAATCGCACCAAAAGCAAAGCAAGCGCGTTAGCCATAGTGATTAAGTCATGTGCTGAGACTGTTCCAGAAAGTAAAACTCTATAAGGCAATGAGAATGGAAGGAATCGTGTTGCTAGGGCGCATGGCATTTCTTCCCCCAATGCATTAACGCGTCCTTCAACAACTGCGATGGGATCAACACTTGGAGCTCCTAAGTGTCTTAGCTGTCTCAATAATCTATATTCTCTATTGGCAAATTCAGAGACAGTTTCTTTTACTGCATAGACCTCTGCGCCTTCTTCTTCACTGGCGCGAACCAAGCGAACAATATGGCGCGAAATTCCGCGCTTCTCAGCCAAAGTTGGGTCTTCGGGCCATTCTTCAAGGGGCCACTGCCACGGCAAGCCAGTGACATCGGCGATCTCTTCGCCCGAACCCGTTATGCGCAGTGCCATAGGGCTTTAGAATACCCGTATGGCGATTGCAAAGCGTATTTCTGCAGGACTCAAGAAAAAGGAAAGCCCCATAGCCGATTTTGGTATCCCTGGAGCTCCAATTAATCGTTCGCATCCATTTTATTTTGGATTTGTGGCAACACTTGGTGCTTTGACAGCAATTTTATTAATCCGTGCACTCGGATCTGTGACTCAAATATTTGTATTAATAATCATCGCTTTATTCCTTGCTACAGGCCTAAATCCCGCAGTCGAAGCTATCAAAAGACGAGGATTCTCCCGCACTGCAGCCGTTGCAGTAATTTTCGGTTTAGTAATCGTATTTCTCATTTTCTTTATCTGGGTTGTAGTTCCACCTGTTGTTTCGCAAGGATCGCAATTAATTAATCGCGCGCCTGAACTTTTACAAAGCTTGAAATCAAATAATACGATTGGGCATCTCAACGATCAATTTGGAATTATTGACACTCTGCTTACAAAGCTCAAATCAATCACATCAGATGGCACGCTTCTGATTTCAACATTTGGTGGAGTTATTGGTGTTGGAAAATCTGTTCTTTCGGGAACCTTTTCAGCCCTAACAATTCTTGTGCTTACTCTTTATTTTATTACCTCATTGCCTCAGGCTGTTGAATTAGGAGTGCGCTTCGCACCCGCCTCACGAAGGGAACGAGTCAGCGCTCTAACTAATGCTGTTATCGCGCGCGTTGGATCATTCGTTGGTTCTCAAATTGCAATTGCATTCATGAGCGCCATATTTGTCTTGGTAATGACCGCAATTTTGGGCCTTCCATCTCCGATCGCAATTGCCATGGTCGTCCTCGTGTGTGCGCTCATTCCACTGATCGGACACTTCCTAGGGTGTGGAGTGGTCACTTTGATTGCTCTCACAGTCTCTATCCCTGTAGGTGTGATTGCTTTTCTTTCATATGTCATTTACGTGCAAGTGGAGAATTACATCATCACACCTCGTATTATGAAAAGAACATTAGCTGTTCCTGGGGCAGTCACTATTATTTCAGCACTGATTGGATCATCACTTCTTGGACTTGTGGGTGGATTACTTGCTGTGCCAGTTGCTGCATCAATAATTCTAATTCTAGATGAAGTTGTTTTCCCCAGAACGGATGCAGCTTAAAATTCGATTGGTAGCGGCAAGCGCTCAGGAGCAATAATTTTTGTAATTTCACTCAGTACGCGATAAACAGAAGGTTCCCCAACCCACAGATGTTTTGCATCGTCTACTTCAATAATTTCAATCTGCGTGAGCGGAGCAAATCGAATTCGAGCTTGTTCTGGTTTGAGATAATCATCGAATTCAGGCACAAGTGCTATGACAGGTCTTCCATCTTTACGCCAAAATATTAAGTCCTCTTCTTCTGATGTGCGAAGTGGAGGGCTGAGTAAAATTAAGCCCTTGATTCGAGGATCTCGTGCATGTCGCAGTGCTAGATCAGTTCCAAAGGACCAACCCACGACCCACAGGTTCTCGAGTTGTAAATTATCAAAGCAATAATCAATCATCGCTTCTACATCAAAGTGTTCGAGATTTCCGTTGTCGAATTCTCCTCCACTGGCTCCCATTTCACTCACTGTTCCTCGAGTATTAAATCGCACCACAGTGATACCGGCCATCGCCGGCAATCTATTAGCTGCCTTTTTTAAAATGTGACTATCCATCATTCCTCCGGCTGTCGGAAGTGGATGAAGTGTGAGAATCGCCCCAACGCTGGGGCCAATCGGCGCGGCAACTTCACCAATGAGATCAATTCCGTCATCGGTCCTTACGGTACAAGGCCTGCGAATAGATGGCAGAACAGTACTTGGGCGAATGAGTTCTGACATGCGCGCAATTCTATCTAGGCGAAGTAACACCTCGCGACTATTCTGTACGTCATGGCTATAGCTAAGAGTTTTGATTCATATTATCCGGTGACTGGCGAATCAATTGGTACCTACCCGATTTGGACCGAAGGACAGGTTCGTGAAGCGGTCGCGCATGCTCGCTCAGCATCAGCAGCTTGGCAAGAATTGGGATTTTCTGGCAGGAAAAAAATTCTTCTTCGATGGAGCAAACTTTTAATTAATCGTATTGACGAGTGCACCTCACTCATCTCTCTAGAAACCGGAAAGCCAGTAAGTGATGCAAAGCTCGAAGCTGTCTTGGCAATCTCCCACCTTTCATGGGCTGCTCGTCACGCTCGCGATGTTATGCGCACTTCGCATCGCTCACCTGGCGCTGTTATGGCCAACATGTCTGCAACGGTCGAGCGATCTCCGGTAGGAGTAGTTGGAGTAATTGGACCATGGAATTATCCAATATTTACTCCGATGGGATCTATTTCATATGCATTAGCTGCGGGGAACACAATCGTGTTCAAGCCAAGTGAATATACGCCAGGTGTTGGAATGTGGCTCGCTCAGACTTTTGCTGAAGTATCTGGTTTGCCAGACGTTTTTCAATGTGTAACTGGACTGGGAAAAACAGGTCAGGCGTTGTGTGAAAGTGGAGTAGATAAATTGGCTTTCACTGGTTCAACCAATACTGCAAAAATTGTTGCTGCGACGTGCGCAAAAACTATGACACCAGTTGTACTTGAATGTGGAGGGAAAGACCCTGTAATTGTTGCCGCAGATGCAGATCTCAAACGGGCCGCTGAAAATACCATCTGGTCAGCTATGTCTAATGCGGGCCAAACCTGTATCGGCGCTGAAAGAGTCTACGTAGTTGACAGCGTCGCCGATAAATTTATTTCTCATCTTCTTGAGGTAGTTGTAACGATTTCTCCCGGCGCTCCAGGTGTCGGAAATTACGGACCCTCAACAATGCCAAAACAAATTGAGGTTATTGAATCCCATATCAAAGCGGCAATCAAAAGTGGTGGTCGCTTAATCTATGGAAGTGCAAAATCAGTGAAAGCTCCATATGTGTCGCCAGTGATCTTTACCGATCTTCCTGAAGATTCTCTGGCAATGACCGATGAAACTTTTGGTCCCACACTCGCAGTCAACAGAGTGAAAAATACTGATGAAGCAATTAGGCTCTCGAATGCTTCAAAATATGGTCTCGGTGCATCTGTGTGGTCAAAAAGAAAAGGTAAACAGATTGCTTCTCAACTTCATTGCGGAATGGTTGCAATCAATTCGACAATTTCATTTGCCGCTGTTGCCTCTGTTCCCTTTGGAGGAGTCAAAGATAGTGGGTATGGACGAATACATGGACCTGAGGGCATCCTTGAATTTACTTATCCCCGAACAGTTGTACGAGCTCGATTCCAGCTTCCAGTCTCGTTTACAAACTTCAAACGCACCGCAGGAAATGACAAACTCATTATTTTCTTAACTAAATTTCTTAACGGCAGATTCGGTTAATATCTAGGAGCGTTGCGCGTTCTTTCAGTATTTGGGCGACGGTTATTTTTCTTAGCCCAACATGCGTTATGCCAGTGACGCCGTCCTTGTTCGTCATCTTCCATCCACGCAACAGTGTGCGGTGTTGCCATGGGAATAATTTGGTCACACCCAGGACAGCGATATGGTTTGGATGAACTTGACCCGGTTATCTTGCGGACGATATATAAGCCCTCATGGTGTTCCTCAAAAGTTTGATTCGAGGTTGCGATATCGCGATCCTGAGAAGTAGGCCGTTTCTTCTTGGGGTAGTTACGCCTAGGACTCATGGATTCATTTTCTCGCACTTTTGCCTTCTCTGTGGCATGGTTGCCATATGAGCGTCATTGAAGTCAGCGGACTTCGAAAGAGTTATGGGTCACTATCGGCCGTTGATGGCGTTGACCTCACCATCAACCAGGGCGAAATCTTTGCCCTACTGGGTCCAAATGGCGCCGGAAAGACAACCACTGTGGAAATACTGGAGGGCTTTAGAAAACGCGATGCTGGCGCCGTATCTGTACTTGGAGTCGATCCAAGCACCACAGGAGCACGGAGTCGACAATTTCGTGACCGAATTGGCATTGTTTTGCAATCCACTTCCGATGCTGGCGACCTCAGTGTCCTAGAAACTATTAGCCATTTCAGTGGGTACTACTCGCGCCCGCGAAATGTGCATGAAGTCATGGAAGCTGTTGGACTCACATCGAAATCCAAGGCTCTTGTTCGCACTCTTTCTGGTGGACAACGCCGAAGACTCGACGTTGCGCTGGGAATTATTGGATCTCCCGAGCTTCTCTTTCTTGACGAACCAACCACTGGATTTGATCCTGAGGCGAGACGATCGTTCTGGGCGCTCATTGAAGGCCTAAGAATTTCCGGTACAACTATTCTCCTCACAACGCATTATTTAGATGAAGCAGAAGCTCTGGCTGATCGAGTAGCCGTCATCAATAAAGGACAGATTATTGAAGTATCAACACCAAAAGAACTCGGCGGCCGCGCAACTGCCATGGCACGTGTGCAATGGAAAATTAATGATGAACGTAAAGAGGAATTAACTACAAATCCCACTGAAACAGTTTCTAGGCTTGCCTCCCAATTTGATGGCGATATACCTGAACTTCAAATAACTCGTCCTTCGCTTGAAGATATTTATTTGAGCATGATTGGAGGTGCTGAGTGAATATTCCCAGCGCTCTCAATCTAGGATTACGACGCGGAGTACTTGAGATTCGCCAATTCGCTCGACAACGCGAATCTGTGGTTTTCACGATGGCATTTCCTATTATCTTACTTGCAATATTTGGCTCTGTATTCAAAACAACTTTGGCACCAGGGGTCACCTTTAGTCAATATTTTGTTTCTGGAATGATTGCCTCCGGTCTGGTCAACACGGGATTTCAACAACTAGCGATTATTATTCCTATGGAACGTGAATTTGGCACACTCAAGAGATTACGTGGAACACCGATGCCAGTAACGAGTTATTTCATCGGCAAAGCAATTCTTGTCGTCTCAAGCATGTTAGTACAAGTTGCACTTCTTCTAGCATGTGGAGTTTTATTTTTTGGAGTTCATCTACCCACTAGCTCCTTCAAATGGCTCACCTTTCTATGGTTGATCATCATCGGAAGCGCAGCATCAACAGCCCTCGGAATAGCATTTGCAGCTGTACCAAAAAGTGGACGAGGTGCATCAGCTGTTGTTTCACCAGTGGTAATCGTTTTGCAATTCTTTAGCGGTGTATTTTTTGTATTTACTGATTTACCAGCATGGATGCAACAGGTTGCTGCGATATTTCCGTTGAAGTGGCTGACTCAAGGTATGCGATCGGTCTTCCTTCCCGACACTTTTGCAGCGCGTGAAGTGGCTGGGTCATGGGAACTTTCTCGCATTGCCATTATTTTATTGGTCTGGCTTGGCGTCGGACTATTTTTCTCCGCTCGCACATTTAAGTGGTCTCGCGAATGAAAAAACTATTAAGTGCGTTGGTCGCACTCTTTCTCATGCTCAGTGTCATGCCTGTTCATTCTGCAACCCCAAAACCTAAGCCCACGAAGAAATCCGCACCACATAAAAAAGTTGCCAAGAAGAAAGTTATTCCTTCGCCTTCAGCGAAGTGGCCACCCAAAGGTTTCTCACCCAGCGACGATAAATATGTTTTTGCGAAAATACCAAATCAAAAAGAGCTTCAAGGTGAGGCATCAAATATTTATGATAAATCAAATAATGCGTTGAGATACGACCTGCGCAAATGTGAAACTCTTGCCTGCGGGGCAATTACGGTTGCTGCAGAAATAAGTTGTACATGGTGGGAAATTTCATCGATTTTTGAAAGAGTAGATACGACGACTGGATTAGCCGTAGAGAAATTGGGAACTCTTCGCACTCTTTCACCAAGTACTAGAGCAAGGAATTTACAGACAATCATGTTGGTAAGTCAGATTAAAGGTGTGCAAGAAGATGGTCTCTTGCGTCAAGACATCAAGACAGGAAAAATTGAACTTACATGCCATAGAGATCCTGCTCCAGATTTGAGCAAGAGAAATATTTTTACTCCCAATACACCAGGACCATTGCCAACTAGCGGTTAGCTCCAGGCACCCATAATTGATCTCCGATAGTTTTGTTTGCTACGCGAGCTAAAACAAAGAGAAGGTCTGAGAGTCGATTAAGGTACTTCGCGGTGAGTGGATTGACTCCACCACCAAATGCGTGAATTGCAGCCCATGTACACCGTTCTGCGCGTCGAGTCACTGTTCGCGCAACGTGCAAATGCGAAGCCGCAGGAGTGCCCGATGGGAGAACAAATGAACGAAGTGGTTCGAGAGATTCGTTATAGGCATCTATTTGTTCTTCAAGATATGTAATTTGTGATTCAAGGACTCGCAACGGCTCAAAAGCTGGAGCATCAGAGACAGGAGTACACAAATCTGCCCCGACATCGAAAAGGTCATTTTGAATTCTTATCAAAAGCGTTCGAACATCTGCATCGAGTTGATCAGTAGAGAGAACAACGCCGATGGATGAGTTAGCCTCATCGACTGTGGCATAGGCTTCGAGTCGAGGGTCATTCTTGGAGGTGCGACTCATATCCCCTAAGGATGTAGTCCCGTCATCACCGGTCTTTGTATAAATTCGAGTTAAATGAACCATGGGGAGAGCCTATTAGGAAGGTTACGATGTGACCACTCAACGGGTCTTAAAAGTACTGGAAGGCAGGGCCTATGCCACATGATGATCGATTTATAGTGCAAGGCGGAGCTCACCTTCGAGGAGAGGTCCGTGTGAGCGGTGCCAAGAATTCAGTACTTAAATTAATGGCAGCATCTTTGCTAGCCCCAGGGACCAGTGTGATTACAAATGTTCCTGATATCGCTGATGTCACCATCATGTCCGATTTACTCTCGAGGCTTGGCTGCACAGTTGTGCATTCAAATGATCATCTCTCTATTACTGTTCCTGATGCGCCTCACCATCGCGCCGATTACGACCTCGTTCGAAAAATGAGAGCATCGATAAATGTTTTGGGACCACTTGTTGCTCGCATAGGACAAGCAGAAGTTGCACTTCCTGGTGGTGATGCAATCGGTTCACGTGGTTTAGATTTTCATATTCGGGGACTGGAATCACTAGGCGCAATCGCTCACATCGAACACGGATATGTTGTTGCCACGGCTCCTAATGGCCTAATCGGAGCTGACATAGTTTTAGATTTTCCAAGCGTTGGAGCAACAGAAAATATCATGACAGCAGCAGTTCTTGCTCGCGGTCGAACGACAATAGATAACGCAGCTCGAGAACCAGACATTGTTGATCTCGGTGAATTTCTTATTGCGATGGGTGCGCGTATCGAAGGACTTGGAACTCCGATGATTACGATTGATGGAGTCCAGGGGCTACATCCAGCGCAACATGCCACAGTTACTGATCGAATTATCTCGGGAACATGGGCTTTTGCGGCTGTGATGACTCAAGGTGACATCACAATTCATGGTGCTCGTGCCGAGCATTTAGAAATCCCTCTCGAAAAATTAACATCGGCTGGAGCAATCATCACATCCACCGATGATGGCATTCGGGTAAAAATGGATCATCGCCCTCGTTCCATTGATGTCTCTACTTTGCCATATCCAGGTTTTCCAACAGACCTCCTACCTATGGTTATCGCTCTCAATGCAGTAGCTGAAGGCGACTCTATAGTGACTGAAAATGTTTTTGAAAGTCGATTTATGTTTGTCAATGAACTCAGCCGTTTAGGCGCACAAATAGCCGTAGATGGACACCATGCATCGATTCATGGAATTCCCGAACTTTCAGGTGCACCCGTTGAAGCAAATGACATTCGAGCTGGAGCAGGGCTTGTACTTGCCGCCCTTGTGAGCGAAGGGGAAACAACAATCGATGGCGCCTTTCATGTCGACCGCGGCTATCCCCAATTTGCCGAACAATTACAGGCGCTTGGCGCCGATGTGACAAGAGCATAAAAATGCCACAGCTCCAGCCTCCCGATCGCAACCTTGCACTTGAACTTGTGCGCGTGACAGAGACGGCAGCTGTTGCAGCCGCACCGTGGGTGGGACGTGGTGAGAAGAATCTTGCAGATAAAGCGGCAGTCGAAGCTATGCGAGCGATGATTAATTCCGTCGATATGACTGGTGTTGTAGTAATTGGCGAAGGTGAAAAAGATGATGCACCGATGCTACATAACGGTGAAGAAGTTGGAAATGGTTTTGGTCCAGGGTGCGACGTAGCAGTGGATCCAATTGATGGAACTTCACTATGTGCAAATGGAATGAATGGCGCAATAAGTGTCATTGCACTAGCACCTAGAGGTGCTATGTATGATCCTAGCGATGTCTTTTACATGAAAAAAATTGTCACTGGCCCAGAAGCTGCAGATGCCATAGACATCAATGCAAGCACTGCAGAAAATATTCAAGCTGTTGCGCGAGCAAAAGGATTAAGTGTTGGGGATATAACAGTTGTTGTTCTCAATCGCCCACGCCACGACACTCTTTTAAAGGAGATCCGTGAAGCTGGAGCTCGAATTCGTCTCATTCAGGATGGTGATGTTGCAGCTGCAATTGAGACTGCAAGACCGGGTACCGGTATTGATTTGCTTATGGGTATCGGTGGCACTCCTGAAGGTGTGATTACCGCTGCTGCGATGATTTGTTTGGGAGGAATGATTCAGGGAATACTCCATCCTAGAGATGAAGCCGAGACAGCACGCGCGCTTGATTCCGGTCATGATCTAAAAAAGGTGCTTTTCACGCGTGATTTAGTCAATTCTGAGGACGTTTTTTTATCAGCTACAGGAATAACTGATGGTGAGTTGTTGCGCGGAATTAGATACACAAATTACGGAATCGTAAGCCAGTCAATTGTGATGCGCGGAAAATCGAAAACAGTCAGGGTGATTGAAACCGAGCATTACTTAAAATAAAGCGTGCCTAAATTACTTAGATGACTCCGTAAGAATGGAAACACGGTTATTAGCCACTGAAATAAATCCACCTTGGATGTTAAATTCTTTTGAGTCGCCCTCAACGCTATCGATACGAACGACTCCATCGACTAGTACGCCAAAGAGCGGAGCGTGACCTGGGAGAACTCCCAAATCTCCTTCGATCGTGCGAGCAGAGATGAACTTTGCTTGACCCGACCACACTCGCTCTGTTGGCGATACTAGTTCGACGTTAAGAGACATTATTCTTTACTTTCCGATACTTGCTGCTAGTTCGGCGGCCTTGCGCTCGACATCATCGAGTCCACCGCACATGAAGAATGCCTGTTCTGGAATGTGATCGTACTTTCCATCAGCAAGGGCTTCAAATGCTGTGATTGTCTCTGATAGCGGAACGAACGAACCATCGATACCAGTAAAGACCTTCGCAACGAAAGTATTTTGTGACAAGAAGCGCTGAATACGACGGGCGCGTCCTACAAGAATACGATCTTCTTCTGAAAGTTCATCAATACCAAGAATTGCAATGATGTCTTGAAGATCCTTATATCGCTGCAGAATTTGCTTGATGCGGTTTGCAACACGGAAGTGCTGTTCTCCGACATAACGAGGATCCAAGATGCGTGATGTTGAATCAAGTGGGTCCACAGCAGGGTAAATACCGAGCTCTGAAATCGGACGAGATAGAACCGTTGTTGCATCTAAGTGCGCGAAAGTAGTGTGTGGAGCTGGATCTGTGATGTCATCGGCAGGAACATAAATTGCCTGCATCGAAGTAATTGAGTGGCCACGAGTCGATGTGATTCGCTCCTGCAATTGACCCATTTCATCTGCGAGTGTTGGCTGGTAGCCAACAGCAGAAGGCATACGGCCGAGAAGCGTTGATACTTCAGAACCTGCTTGTGTAAAGCGGAAGATGTTATCGATGAAAAGGAGAACGTCCTGCTTTTGCACATCGCGGAAATATTCCGCCATTGTCAACGCTGAAAGAGCAACACGAAGACGCGTTCCAGGTGGTTCATCCATCTGACCGAAAACTAATGCGGTCTTATTAATAACGCCAGTCTCAGTCATTTCAAGGAAGAGGTCATTACCTTCACGAGTACGCTCTCCAACACCTGCGAATACAGAAACTCCACCGAAGTTTTCAGATACGCGATAAATCATTTCCTGAATCAAAACAGTCTTTCCAACACCTGCACCACCGAATAGGCCGATCTTTCCGCCCTTTACATACGGTGTGAGAAGGTCGATAACCTTGATACCAGTTTCGAACATCTCTGTCTTTGACTCAAGCTGGTCGAATGCTGGTGCATTACGGTGAATTGGCCAACGCTCTTTAATATCTAGAGATGAAGTTGGCACATCAAGTGATTCGCCCAGTGTGTTAAATACGTGGCCCTTGGTGACATCACCAACAGGTACAGAGATTGCAGCGCCTGTATCTCTTACCTCTGCGCCACGAATCATTCCATCCGTTGGCTGCATTGAGATTGCGCGCACAAGGTTGTCACCAATGTGCTGAGCGACCTCGAGGGTAAGGGTACGAGTTTGACCACTCATGGTCACCTCTACATGGAGCGCGTTAAAGATAGAAGGCATTGAATCAGCTGGGAATTCAATATCCACAACCGGTCCGATAACGCGAGCTACGCGACCTGTTCCATTATTTGATGATGACATCATTCACTCCCTGTACTGGCTGAAGCAAGCGCGTCTGCGCCGCCAACAATTTCGCTGATTTCTTGTGTGATTTCGGCTTGACGGGCCGCGTTCGCAAGGCGCGTAAGCGACTTGATGAGCTCGTCAGCATTGTCAGTTGCTGACTTCATTGCGCGACGACGAGCTGCATGCTCGGATGCCGCTGATTGCAACATTGCATTAAATACTCGAGCCTCGATATATCGTGGAAGAAGGGCATTGAGCACAACTTCAGCGTTTGGTTCGAATTCATACATGGGAAGCAGCCCTGATGGAACTGGCGCATCGCTTTCTACGACCTCAAGTGGCAACATGCGTTTAGCAATTGCATTTTGGGTGAGCATTGATTTAAATTCGGTGTAAATAATATGAATCTCATCAACACCAAATTTGTCAGTTGAGGAATCTGCGACGAAAGCTTGGATTAGTGAGTCAGCAACTTCCTTTGCATTGTCATATGTTGGAGTATCTGAAAATCCAGACCACGAGCCCGCTATAGATCGGTTTCTAAACCGGTAATAATTAACTGCCTTGCGACCAACGAGATATGAAGACGTTTCAAGACCGCGCTCTTTGAGAAGCGCCGCGAGTTGCTCGCCTTCTTTGATTGCATTGTTTGAATAAGCGCCAGCCATTCCACGGTCTGCAGAAATAATTAATACAGCCGCGCGACGTGGATTTTCACTTGGTGTTGTTAATGGGTGATTAGTCGACGAATACGTCGCAACTGCTGTTACCGCGCGAGTCAACTCATTTGCATAAGGAGTTGAGGCTGAGACTCGTTGCTGCGCCTTGACAATACGAGAAGCGGAGATGAGCTCCATTGCTTTCGTAATTTTCTTGGTCGCTTTAACGGATCTCATCCGTCGGCGATAAATACGTAGTTGAGCACCCATTTTTTACTTCTTCACCGCCGGTGGCACGTGCTTAGTAATCTGCTCTTGGCTCTCTGAATCAAGAGCTTCGGCAGCTGCTTCATTTACTGCACCTGTCACAGTTGGAACAAAGCGAAGTTTGAATGTATCAATGGCTTCTTGAAGTGCGGCAACAGTCTCATCTTCTAACTGCTTTGTCTCTGAAATGACATCAAAGATTGCCTTGCGCTCGAGAGCAATGAAGTCAAGAAGTTCTGCTTCAAAGCGACGAATATCTCCAACTGGAATGCTGTCAAGATTTCCAGAGGTACCTGCCCAGATTGAAGTGATCTGACGCTCAAGTGAGTACGGTGAGTACTGACCCTGCTTAAGAAGTTCAACCATGCGCGCACCGCGCTCGAGTTGAGCCTTTGATGCTGCATCAAGATCTGAACCGAACGCTGCGAATGCTTCAAGCTCACGGAATTGTGCAAGGTCAAGACGCAAACGTCCAGCAATTTTCTTCATTGCTTTTGTCTGTGCAGAACCACCCACGCGAGAAACAGAAACACCAACGTTAATCGCTGGGCGAACACCTGCGTTGAAAAGATCTGTCTCGAGGAAGCACTGTCCATCGGTAATCGAAATTACGTTTGTTGGAATAAATGCAGAAACGTCATTTCCCTTTGTTTCGATAATTGGCAAACCAGTCATCGAACCACCACCGAGTTCATCTGAGAGTTTTGCACAGCGCTCGAGAAGACGTGAATGTAAGTAGAAAACATCTCCTGGGTACGCTTCGCGACCTGGTGGACGGCGAAGCAACAATGAGACTGAACGGTATGCCTCAGCTTGCTTTGAAAGGTCATCAAAAACAATTAGTACGTGCTCACCTTTGTACATCCAGTGCTGACCAATTGCAGAGCCAGTGTATGGAGCAAGGTATTTAAAGCCAGCGGGATCTGATGCTGGAGATGCAACGATGGTTGTGTATTCCATTGCGCCGGCTTCTTCGAGTGCACCCTTTACAGCAGCAATTGTCGAACCCTTTTGGCCGATAGCTACATAGATGCACTTGACCTGCTTCTTTGGATCCCCACTCTTCCAGTTATCGCGTTGGTTAATAATTGTGTCAATCGCTACTGCAGTTTTTCCAGTCTGACGATCACCAATAATGAGCTGGCGTTGTCCACGACCGATTGCAGTCATTGCATCGATTGCTTTAATACCTGTTGCAAGTGGCTCTTTTACAGGTTGGCGCTGAACAACAGAGGGAGCCTGAAGTTCGAGTGCGCGTCGGGCGTCAGGTGTAATTTCACCCTTGCCATCAATTGGTCGACCCAGTGGATCCACTACGCGACCAAGGAAAGCATCACCGACTGGGACTGAGAGAACTTCACCTGTACCTCGTACAGAAGTACCTTCTTCAATTCCTTCGTAGCCACCCAAAATAACAACGCCGATTTCACGAACGTCGAGGTTAAGTGCAAGACCAAGTGTTCCGTTTTCGAACTGCAAGAGTTCATTTGCCATAGTTGATGGCAAACCCTCAACGCGAGCGATTCCATCACCAGCTTGGCTAACGGTTCCTACTTCGTCGCGAGCTGCAACGCCTGGATCATATGACTTAACGAAATTCGCCAATGCGTCGCGAATCTCCTCAGGTCGGATCGTTAGCTCTGCCATTTTTTTCTCCCTTGTCTCTTTCTTCTTTTAATTCTCTATTAAGCGTTCTGTCCAGCGAGTGATCTACTCGCTCCAGCCAAACGACTTGCAACTGTGCCATCGACTAGCTCATCTGCATATTTCACTGAAACTCCACCGATGACGGATGGGTCAATTTCAATGTTGACGCGAACTGGTTGCCCAGTCTGCTTAGCAAGGGCTGCCACAAGGCGATCGTATTGATCGGTTGTGAGAGGCGATGCGCTTCGAACAAGTGCAATCACTCGATTGCGCCTAGCTGCAAGTGCAAATTGATAATCATCAAAGCCTGCTTCAACGCTACGGCCGCGCCAGTTACTGACCAGGCGACTCACTAATTTTACGGTTGAAGCTGATGCGTTCTTTCCTAAAAGATCCTCAACCAGCGCGCTCTTAGCTTTGATGGCATCTGCAGTGATCAAAGCGGTACGCAATTCAAAAGAACCAGCGATAGCGCGAAAGACTGTGAAGACTTCATGCTCGACTCGATCTAATTCATTTGCGATATTTGCCGCGGATGCTTCTGCTTCGATTGCTAATTGCTCAAGTACTTGAACGAGGTCTGAAGATGCCGACCATCGCAACGCACTAACGCCAGTGATAACGCCAAGTGCTGCTGGTCCAACCTTTGTTGAAAAAATCTCAGACACGAGAACTGCTTTTGATTGTGCGTCGCGCGAAGGATCATTAATTGCACGACGCAAAGAGATATTTGAATTGAGAACTTCTCCAACAAGAAAGAGATCCGCTGAGAGCGCAGAAGCAGCATCTGTAGTTGCTCCATTTACGGCAGCATCTAGCAAGTCACGTGCAATCACAAGTGATTGACGACTTCTGCCACCGAAATGAACTCTCATCTTCTATTTCTTCCTTTACTTAGACTTCTCTAGGTCATCAAGAAAACGATCCACGATGCGCGATTGGCGGGCCTGGTCAGCAAGTGATTCCCCGACAATCTTTGATGCCAATTCAACAGCGAGCGCACCAACTTCAGTACGAAGTGAGGTAACTGCTTGTTGGCGTTCAGCTTCAATGGATGCATGTGCAGCTGCAGTAATGCGTGCTGCTTCTTCTTGAGCCTTAGTGCGAAGGTCTTCAATAATTGCTGCGCCTTGTACACGAGCTTCTTCACGAAGCACCTGTGCTTCTTCTCGCGCCTTTGAAAGCTGCTCTGTGTATTGAGCAAGAGCAGTCTGAGCTGCGAGCTGAGCCTTCTCGGCTTTTTCAATTCCGCCTTGAATTGCTTCGGTACGTGCTGCAAATGCTTTTTCAAACATTGGCACGACTCTGCTTTTCATTACGAGGAAGAGCAAAGTGAAGGCGATCGCGCCCACAACTAATTCAGCAGTATGCGGAATAAGTGGGTTCGGGGCTTCCTCGGCTGCTGCCAAGATCACTGATGTAAGCATTATTAACTCGTTCTATTAGAGAACGAATGCGAGTACGAGGCCGAAGAGAGCAAGAGCTTCTGCAAGTGCGAATCCAAGGAATGCGATTGGCTGTAGAACGCTACGAGCTTCTGGCTGGCGTGCGACACCGCTGATGTAAGCAGCGAAGATCATTCCAGTTGCAATCGCGGGTCCGATTGCAGAGAGGCCATAACCGACCAGGTTGAGTGTGCCTGTCATTTTTCTTACCTTTCAGTAGTTGTTCTTAGTGCTCGTCGGCAAGGGCGCCGGCGATATAAAGCGCTGTCAGCAGGGTAAATATGTACGCCTGCAGACACTGGACCATGAATTCGAAGAAAGTTAGCCCGATGCCAAAAGCAAAAGCAAATGGGCTAATTAACTTCAAACCAATAACACCTTTGAGCAGATGATCTCCACCCAAGATAAAGACGAGAAGAAGTAAGTGACCGGCAAACATGTTTGCAAAGAGACGCAGTGAAAGCGTCAACGGACGAGTCAAGAAGAAGGTAACAATTTCAATCGGAGTAAGTAACACATATGCAGCCTTAGGAACGCCAGGCATGAACATAATCTCTTTGACATACTTACCAATTCCTTGTTTACGAATTCCAACATAGTGGAAAATTACAAATGTAAAGATCGCAAGGACGTATGGAAAGCTCACATGAGACATTGCTGGAAATTGCAAAAATGGAACAATTCCAAAAATGTTATTGGTGAGAATAAAAGTAAAGAGTGTGAATAGGTAGGGAACAAATCGCATGAATTCATGACCAATAACATCGCGAGCGAGGTCATTGCGAACAAATGCGTAGACACTCTCTCCAGCGAATTGGAACTTTGAAGGCACAATTGCTGCTTTACGAGATGAAAGGAGGAAGAAAACAGAAATTAAAATAACTGAAAGTCCCACAAGAAGAATTGGTTTAGTCGTATATGCGTTATCTCCGAAAATTGGTGGGAGATTAAAGTCGTTGCTGCTTGGCGGGACGAAGCCTTCGCCTTCTGCGCTAAATCTAACTAACGAGCGCACGCATCACTCCTTTTCATTGACTAAAAATATTAGACCGTCAGGGGGTAAGTTCTTAGTGGAACCTTATTGGCAGAGAGGGCTCTGAGTGAAATCGGAGCGAGAAGGTACATTCCTTCTTAATCCCGGCCGAAGCGAAGCCAGACGAGATAAATCGCCCCAGCCATTCCTACGAGCAGGCCGCCAAGTAGAAAAAATCCCGTTCCCAGCCAACGATCAAGGGCCCAGCCAATGCCACCCCAGAATATGAGTCCCGAGAGAAGGTAGCCAAAAATGGACCAAAGGGCGTTCTCTTCACGGTTACTCATGGGGCTCCCTAGGGGTGGGCGACTATTCGGACTTCGGTAGCGGTAAATGTAGGCGTAACTTCATATAACTGGCAATTTCCCCGCCTAGCCAGGCGAAAGTAAGGGCAATCGCGCTGATGGCAAAGCTCGTTCTATTAATTGTCTGCCTCGAAGTCCACGAGGTAAGGGCCCACAGGAAGATGCCAAGGAGAAGGAGTTTGGCGAAGTAGGAAAAGAGGGCCAATCCCATAGTGCTCATGGGATCCAGATTGGTCGATATTTTAGAAACCCCGATATGGACGGCAAAATAAATAACGACAACACATTGAGCAAGTAGTGCCCCGAAGAATCCTGAAGTTCCGGCTAAAAATGTTGAGAAGCCGATTGCAACAATTCCCACAATAAAAGTGGGGACAAGTGCACCGCGAAGTAGTTGCGATTCGTTGCTTCCTTTATTAGACATTCTGCACCTCGTTTTTCTTTGCCGTTCGAGAGATGAAAAGAGTGAGAGCAAGTAATGTAACGGCAACGATCAGCGCAACCCACATGGGAGCAAACGCGGAAACTGTTACTGGAAAAGCAATGGTTGCTGTCCATAAATACATAATGATTGCTGTTCTCACATTTGATTTTCCAGAGAGTAATAACCTGTGATGAAGGTGTCCCATGTCAGGAGCAAAGGGAGATCGACCAGCTCGCAATCGCCGAAAAATCGCAAGAAGTAAGTCAGCTAAAGGAATTGCTAGTACTGCAAAAGGAAGCAGTAATGGCAAGAGAGTTGGGCCAACATCAACAGCTGATATTGCATTTGGATCTACTTGGCCTGTCAGAGTTATTGCTGCTGCCGCTAGAAGTAAACCTAAAAACATCGATCCAGAATCGCCCATAAAAATTCGTGCTGGATGAAAATTATGAGGCAAGAATCCAAGGCAAACACCGATGAGAACTGCAGTGATCAGTGATGGCGCACCTGCACGGCTAAACCCCCATACAACTGCCAAAAGATAGGCAAAAGCAAAGAATGCGGCAGCGGCAATCGAAACAATTCCTGCTGCTAGTCCATCAAGCCCATCAATAAAATTCACAGCATTTATTGTGACCAGCACAATAACAACCGTCGTAAATTGGCCAATACTTGGAGGAAGTGTGATCACGCCATTAATTGGTAACCAAAGAATCTGGATTCCATAAATCAACAAAATGCCTGCGGCGAGTGCTTGTCCTGCAAGTTTGGTGAGTGCATCTAATTGAAAACGATCATCTGCCATACCGAGCAAAACGATAAAGGTTCCTGCAAGGAAAATTCCGAGAGTCTCGCGTCCAAATGATTTTCCCACTAATTCCAAATGATTTACTATAAGAAAAGTCAGTGTCATAGAAATCCACATCGCTACTCCGCCCCACCGAGGAGTAGGTGTCGTGTGTATATCTCGAGTTCGAATTGCAGCCACAACGCCAAGTTTGATTGCCATAATCCGCACAGCAGGAGTCACGAGATAACAAATTGCTGCTGATAAAAGCAGTGTAATTAAGTACTCGCGCATTCGAAGATTCTATTCGCTGTAAATTGGAAAGCGTGCTGTCAATGCATGCACTTCACTTTTGATTTCAGCAGCCTTTGCCAAATCATCTCCAGATTTAATTGCTCGAGAAATAAGTGATGCGATAGTTTTCATTTCTGCCACACCCATTCCTTGAGTCGTCGTTGCAGGTGTGCCAACACGAATGCCGCTTGTGATTCCAGGTTTTTCTGGATCAAAAGGTATTGAATTCTTATTGAGAACAATTCCTGCATTTCCACATCGTTCGTCAGCAACTTTTCCATTGACGCCCGTGGCACGAATGTCAATAAGTGCGAGGTGGGTCTGTGTTCCACCGGAGACTGCACGCATTCCTTCTTCTTCGAGGACGTGGGTGAGTGCTTGTGCATTTGTTATGACATCTCGTGCATATTGTTGATAGGCAGGTTGCGCACATTCTTTAAGCGCAACGGCTTTGCCTGCAACGGCTGACATTATTGGGCCACCTTGCATTCCAGGAAAAACTGCTTTATCTATAGCCGCTGCATGTTCAGCTTTTGCCAAAATCATTCCACCTCGTGGTCCGCGCAACACTTTGTGAGTGGTGAAAGAAACTACATCAGCGTAAGGAACTGGGGAGGGAATCGCCTTGCCAGCAACGAGTCCAATAAAGTGCGCAGCATCTACCCACATGATTGCGCCAACTTCATCGCAAATTGCGCGAACCTTTTCAAAATCAATCAGGCTTGGATAAGCAGTAGCTCCGCTACAGATCATTTTAGGTTGGTGTTTAATCGCAAGATCACGAAGTTCGTCATAATCAATGAGCTCTGTATCTTGACGTACTCCATAGGATTCAACATTGAACCACTTACCAGAAAAGTTAACTTTCGAACCATGAGTTAAATGCCCACCATGAGGTAAGGACATCGCCAGAACCGTGTCACCTGGTTGAGTGAATGCTTGATAGACAGCAATATTTGCACTTGCACCTGAATGTGGTTGAACATTTGCGTGGTCAGCGCCAAAGAGTTCTTTCGCGCGAGATATAGCTAGGTTCTCAGCCTTGTCCACTTCTTCACATCCGCCGTAATAACGCTTGCCTGGATACCCTTCGGCATATTTATTGGAAAGTGTTGACCCTAATGCAGCTAGAACGGCGCGCGATGTGAAGTTTTCGCTGGCAATGAGTTGGAGATTGGTCTGCTGCCTCTTGAGTTCCGAGAGCACAATTCCTGCAATATCTGGATCTTGCGCCCTAAGGAGATCAAAATCCGGACCATAAAAAGGAGTATCAGTCATTGTTAAAGCCTATTGGTTTGTCGGGAAAATAAAAGGCGAAGCGGTCATCAACTCTTCGCGTGTGATTGCGCCTTCACGCACCATCCGTACGCCGCCATCGGAGACTTCAAGAATTGTTGTCGGCGTTCCACCTTGTAAAACACCGTCTCCGAAAATTGCTGCGATGTCACCTTCACGGGCAGTGATCTCGCGGGTATTGAGTAGCGGTGGTCGCCCGACAGGAGATGCACTTGCCACTGCCAATGGGCCACTTTGTTGAAGTACCTCTAAAACAAATGGTGCTACAGGAACTCGCACGCTGACAAGATCGAGTTCGTTGTCATCGCCGAGATCCCAAGTCAGCCCAATTTGTGGACGAAGGTTGAGGGTGAGAAGTCCTGGCCAAAAATTGACCATAAGTGGTTCCACAATCGGCGGAACACCGCGAATGATTCCTTTCGCCATTTCTAGATTTCCCACAAGAACTTGCGCAGCGACACCAAGTGGATCTTTTCGCAGCACATGCATTGCTCGAACAGCATCATGGCTAAAGGCGTCACATAAGTACACATAACTATTTTCAAGGGGAGCAATAATGATGTACCCATCACGAATCGCTTTAACAGCTTGTTCGACATGGTCTGATCTCTCACCCATATATAAATAAACCAATGCGCCCATTTATTTTCTCCTCACAGCACTTGTCCAACGAGGTCTTCCAGTGAGATCTTCATGAAGACGTATATCTTGGAAATCTAACGCAAGCGCGCCTTGAATTGCTTCACCTTGATCTTCAGAATGTTCTATTACCAATAAACCCAAGGGTTTAAGCAGGCGAGATGCTGCTGCGATAAAAACGCGCGGGATTTCCATGCCATCAGTACCGCCAAAGAGAGCAATTGCTGGCTCATGCTCAGAAACGTCTCGCGGTAACTGTTGGGAATTTGGGACATACGGAGGATTGGTAATTACAACATCACACTTTACGCCCAGTAGTGCATCAGTTACATCAGATTCAACGATGCGCAAATCTTCATTTATGGCAGCAACATTCTTTTTTAACCACACCAGAGCTTCTGGGCTTTTCTCCACTGCTATAACTCTTGCACTCGGAGCTTCTGTTGCGATTGAGATTGCTAGTGCGCCAGAGCCTGCACCAAGATCAATGACACTCACGGGCGCACTCAAATTTGCAATATGTGTAAGAACGGCGCTAACAAGTAGTTCGCTCTCTGGCCGAGGAACCAAAACTCCGGGCCCCACCTGTAAATCTAGATTTCTAAAATGAGCTACACCTGTGATGTATTGAAGTGGCTCGTAGCGCAATCGTCTTTCAAGCAATTCATGGAATGTTTCAACTGCAATTTCGACATCGTCGAGTGCCTTGACAACTTTTTCAACAATAACTGGGTTATGAAGGTCCATACGAGTGATTCCTAAGACATGAGCCAAGAGAAATTCAGCATCAACTTCTGCACATTCTGAAAGTAGCAATTGTGATTTAGCATCTCTGAGAATCTCTTTAATGTCCATTAAGACCCTCAGTTTGTATGAGCCAACTTGGCCGCTTTATCAGCATCCAAAAGAGCTTGAATTACATCGTCGAGTTCTCCATTAAGGACTGAATCGAGATTATTAGATTTATAATTGACTCGATGGTCACTTAAACGATTCTCTGGATAGTTATATGTTCGAATTCTCTCAGAGCGATCAACGGTACGAACTTGGCTCTTTCTATCAGCCATCGCAGCTGCTTCTTGCGCTTCTTGCGCTGCGGCTAATAATCGAGCGCGCAAAATGCGAAGAGCTGACTCTTTATTTTGCAATTGTGATTTTTCATTTTGGCAAGAAACAACAATTCCTGTTGGGACGTGTGTGAGACGAACTGCGGAGTCAGTTGTATTAACACTTTGACCACCAGGTCCACTTGAGCGATAGACATCTACGCGAACATCATTCATGTTGAGTTCAACATCTACCTCTTCGGCTTCAGGTAAGATTAAAACTCCAGCAGCAGAGGTGTGAATTCGACCTTGTGATTCAGTCTCTGGAACTCTTTGTACGCGATGAACTCCGCCTTCAAATTTCAAGCGGGCATAAGGAGACTGACCTGGTTCTGCAACACCTTTTGATTTGATGGCAACGGAGACATCTTTATATCCCCCCAACTCACTCTCATTCATATCGAGAATCTCAGTTTTCCATCCATGTTTTTCTGCGTAGCGAAGATACATTCGAAGTAAGTCGCCAGCGAATAGCGCGGACTCATCTCCCCCTGCGCCAGCTTTAACTTCCAAGATCACATCGCGATCATCATTAGGGTCACGAGGCAAAAGCAATTCTTCAAGTTTGGTCGCAGCTTCATCGCGTGCGAGTTCGAGTGCTGGAATTTCTTCTGCGAACGAGGAATCAACTTCTACCAATTCTTTTGCGGCAACGACATCTTCTTCAGCGCTCTTCCATGCTCGAAATCCGGCAACTACAGGTCCGAGTTGTGCATAGCGACGACCGAGAAGGCGCGCCTTTCCTTGGTCATTGTGAATGGAAGGATCTGCCATTTGTGCTTCAAGAGTTGCATACTCAGCAACCATGTCATTAGCTGATGCAAAGCGATCATTTGTCATGTGGGCCTTCCTTCCTTATCTTGCAGATTAATTATTTACTGTGAAAATGAAAGAGAGCGCAGCTCCCCAAGACAGGGGTGCTGCGCTCTCGATACAAAGCTACTTAGCGGTCTTCTTACCGAAACGCTCTTCGAACTTAGCCACGCGACCACCAGTGTCAAGGATGCGCTGCTTACCTGTGTAGAAAGGGTGACAGACTGAACATACTTCAACATAGATGGATCCACTTGCAACAGTTGATCGGGTTACGAACTTCTCACCACAACCACACGTTACTTGGGTCTCTTTATACTCTGGATGAATGTCAGCCTTCATTGTTATTTCCTTTTCTATTGGCCTGGGTCGCCATGTGTAACCATGATCGTGAACCAGGACCTTCTTGGTTTGAGTGGGGTAATCGTAAGCCCCGAAGGGGGCTAACGAGAAATTTACGCGTATCTAGCCTTCATTTCCTGGGCCAGTAGTGGTCTTTTGAATTTGCATCAAGAATTCCACATTTGATTTAGTGCCCTTCATCTTCTCAAGAAGAAGTTCGAGAGCTGCCTGTGGTTCTAGCGCGTGCAATACACGACGTAGTTTCCAGACAATATTGAGTTCTTCTGAACCCATGAGAATTTCTTCTTTACGAGTTCCGGATGCAACAACGTTAACAGCTGGGAAAATTCTCTTATCGGCCATGCGGCGATCAAGAATTAGTTCCATGTTTCCTGTGCCCTTGAACTCTTCGAAGATCACTTCATCCATGCGGGATCCAGTATCTACGAGAGCTGTTGCAAGAATCGTGAGCGATCCGCCATCTTCAATGTTTCGTGCTGCACCGAAGAACTTCTTTGGCGGATACAGCGCTGCTGAATCAACACCACCAGAGAGAATTCTTCCTGATGCTGGCGCTGCAATGTTGTATGCACGTCCAAGACGCGTTATTGAGTCAAGGAGCACTACAACATCATGACCAAGTTCGACTAAGCGCTTTGCACGTTCAATTGCAAGTTCGGCAACAGTGGTGTGATCATCTGCTGGTCGATCAAAGGTGGAAGCAATAACTTCACCTTTCACAGAACGCTGCATATCGGTTACTTCTTCAGGGCGTTCATCAACAAGGACAACCATTAAATGACATTCAGGATTATTAGTCGTGATCGCATTTGCAATTGCCTGCAAAACCATTGTCTTACCAGCTTTAGGTGGGGAAACGATGAGTCCGCGTTGACCTTTTCCAATTGGTGAAATTAGATCGATGACACGTGTGGTCAAAATGTTTGGCTCTGTCTCAAGGCGTAAACGCTCTTGGGGATATAGAGGAACTAGCTTTGAGAACTCCACGCGATTACGCGCTTCATCTGGGGTCACACCGTTAATAGTGTCGAGCGTAATGAGAGCATTAAATTTTTCGCGGCGCTCGCCCTCGCGTGCTTGGCGAACCTGTCCTGTAACTACATCGCCCTTGCGGAGTCCAAAACGACGAACTTGTTGCAATGAAATGTAGACATCGTTTGGACCCGGGAGATATCCACCGGTACGAATAAATGCATAACTCTCGAGAATATCTACTAGTCCACCAACGGGTACTAAGACATCGTCATCAGATAACACTGGTTCGCGCTCTTCACGTGGAGCACGTTCGCGATTGCGATCTCTTCCACGATTGCGATCTCTTCCACGATTGCGATCATTTCCAGCACCGCGATCACCGCGGGCACTGGAATCAGATGGACCACTTGAATCATCGTCTTCGTCATCACTCTGGGATGGAGCCTCAGAGCGGGCTGCTTCCTTCTTTGAATTTCGGTTATTGCGTGCCTCGCGACGAGCTTCACGTTCAGCTTTTGCAGCTTCGCGGTTTGCTGCCTGTAGGTCAGCGATTGCCTGAACAAGGGCATCTTTTTTCAGTTTTGTTGCGCCATCAATACCTAGTTGCGATGCGACTTCCTTGAGTTTCGGAAGGGTCATTGCGGCAAGCTCTGGACTACTTGAACGTACAGGTTCTTTTTCAGTCATTGTTTTCATTTCGCTTATGGTCCTATGACTTCTCGCCAAGGAACCGATTTATTGTGTGTGAAGAATGTTTATTTTGTAAGGCTTTTATCTGAAATCTTTTTTCCCCTAAAGAACGGGCTCGATCAGATGTGAAAACCTTAGCATCTACCTGGCGTAAGCAACAAATTCCCGTTAAATAATCCCCGCGCCCGTTGCGCATACGTCAAGCCTCTTTACCTCAAAGTGAGCCCCTGCTGCTTGCTCCAGTTCGGCCATCTCAGTTGCGCCACCCGTATGCAGAGCTAAAACAGTAGGTCCCGCTCCAGAAATAAACGCTGCAACCCCTGCTGCTCGCAATTTAGTTAGGAGCTCAAATGATTGTGGCATTACATCTTTACGATATTTCTGGTGCAAGAAATCTTCAGTAGCAATAAAAAGCAGATCTGGTCGCATAGTCAGGGCATGAACTAGGAGTTCACCGCGAGTTGTATTTGCCGCTGCCTCTGCATGTGGAACGGTCTCTGGCAAAATTTTTCGTGCCTTAGATGTAGCAACGGAGTTAGATGGAATAAACGCAACCGCACTAATTCGGGGATCGACGACTAATTGCACTGCACGTCCAACACTCTTTCCACGATGGTCTTCAGACCAAGCGATAGTGGCATTTCCATAAATTGCTGCAGCAACATTATCGGGATGGCCTTCCATCTCCGTTGCAAGGTTAAGCAGATCTCCATCACTCATTTTTTCGTTGCCCGAAAGTATGAGGGCTCGAGAGAGCAAGAGTCCTCCAACAATCGCACTTGCTGACGAACCAAGTCCACGACCATGTGGAATGACATTTAATGCACGAACAGCAACACCTTTTGGTTCGCCGCCGAGAAATTTAAAACCTTTATACATAGCCTTAACTAATAAATTCTTTTCATTTCGAGGAAGCACATCGCTTCCTTCGCCACTTATATCTATATCCAAACCAGGGTCATCTAAAATTTGTGCTACATAACGATCGTGCATTCCTAATGCCAGGCCTAGAGAATCAAAGCCTGGTCCAATATTTGCACTTGTTGCAGGCACTTGAACCTGAACAGCGTTGGCACGGAAAGTAGGTTTTGCCATATTAAATAAGCCCCAGCGCTTTCGCAGCGACCGTTGCATCTACTGGAACAACTACAGGATTGGCTGCGCCTTCAAGAGCCCATGCGACATCTTTTAATCCATTACCCGTAACGGTGATAACAATTCTCTTACCCCGCGGAAGTTTTCCTTGCGCTTTATATTTGATTAAACCAGCTAAACCTGCCGCACTAGATGGTTCAACGAATACTCCTTCACGCCCTGCAACTAATCGATATGCATTAAGTATTTCTTCATCTGTCACAGAATCAATTAATCCACCAGATTCATCACGAGCTGCAATTGCTTGCTGCCATGAAGCAGGATTTCCAATACGAATTGCAGTGGCAATGGTGTCAGGATTTTCTACAACGTGCCCGAGAACAATTGGCGCAGATCCCGCAGCCTGAAATCCCCACATTTGTGGCAACTGTCGCGACATTCCATCAGAACGATATTCGGTATACCCCTTCCAATATGCAGTGATATTTCCTGCATTTCCAACTGGAAGTACATGAAGATCTGGTGCATCGCCTAACATGTCGACAACTTCAAATGCGCCCGTTTTTTGTCCTTCAATGCGGTACGGATTCACCGAATTTACTAAAGCTACTGGGTAATGTTCTGATAAATCACGCGCAAGGGTGAGGCAGTCATCAAAATTTCCATCAACTTGTAACAGCGTCGCACCATGGATGACAGCCTGTGCCAACTTACCCATTGCAATTTTTCCCTGCGGCACAAGCACTGCCGAAACCATTCCTGCTTTCGTTGCATAGGCAGCAGCGCTCGCACTTGTGTTTCCGGTGGATGCGCAGATGACGGCTTTCGCACCATCTTCGGCAGCCTTAGAAATTGCCATGGTCATGCCGCGATCTTTAAAAGAACCTGTTGGGTTGGCTCCTTCGAATTTGAGCCAAATTTCGTTCTCTAAAATTTCAGAAAGATTATGCGCAGGGATAAGAGGTGTTCCACCTTCGCGCAAAGTAATTACAGGAGTTTTCGAGCTAACAGGTAGGCGGTCTCTGTACTCTTCAATTACTCCACGCCATTGATGCGCGCCACTTTTCTTAGTAAATAAACCCATTACGCACCAGCTTCTACTCGAATGACGCTATCTACGTTGACGACAAAATCCATCTTTTCTAGTGCGGACACTGTCGATGTCAAAGCAGCTTCAGTCGCGCTATGCGTGACGACAATTAGTTCGGCTTCATTTCCTCGACCAGATTGGCGAACAGTTTGAATTGAAACGCCTTCAGATGCGAAAGTTTGTGCAATAGCTGCCAAGACACCTGATTTATCAGCAACATCGAGGCGGATGAGGAATTGAGTGCGTATTTCGCCGATTGGAGCGATGTCGCGATCTGCATAATCACTCTCGCGCGGGCCTACTGCACCTCGTGAAATATGTCGCGCAACTGCAACAACATCACCCAATATCGCACTTGCTGTTGGTGCTCCACCTGCACCGCGACCATAGAACATTAATTGACCCGCAGATTTTGCTTCAACAAAAACAGCATTGAAAGCATCTCGAACGGAGGCCAGTGGATGGCTTCTAGGAATTAGCATGGGATGCACTCGAACCGAAATTTTGTCATCAGAAGTTAATTCAGCAATTGCCAATAGCTTAATGACATGGTTCATTGCCTTTGCGACTGCGACATCATCTTGCGTAATTGAAGAAATCCCTTGAGTAAAAACATCATCAGCTGTTACACGTGTGTGGAATGCAAGTCCTGCCAATATTGCTGCCTTTGCGGCGGCGTCAATTCCATCTACATCTGCGGATGGATCAGACTCGGCATATCCAAGTTCTTGTGCCTCTTTGAGGACATCGGCAAATGCGCGACCTTCTTCATCCATTTTCGTCAAAATATAGTTTGTTGTTCCGTTGACAATACCCATCACGCGAGTGATTTGATCCCCCACCAGTGATTCGCGCATTGGACGAATGATTGGGATGGCTCCGGCAACGGCTGCTTCATAGTAAAGATCCACCCCTGCTTTATGCGCTGCACTAAAGAGGTCTGCACCATCAGATGCTAGAAGTGCTTTATTTGCAGTAACAACTGATTTGCCATTGTTAATCGCTCGCAGAATAAGTTCGCCAGCTGGTTCGATACCGCCCATCACTTCGATAATGAGATCAATGTCTGGGTCATCGACGATTGATTGCGCGTCCGTCGTTAATTTATCGGAATGAATTCCCTCGCGAAGAGTATTTATATTTCGGACGGCAATTTTCTTAAGAACTAACTCTGCTCCTGCTCGAGTAGATAATTCCTCATTGTTCAGGTGTAAAAGTGTGGCTACTTGAGTTCCAACGATGCCACAACCGAGCATGCCTATATTGATTATCTTCTTTGCGGCGCCCATGCCTAACTATTTCACACTTGCGCGCTTCGGCGTTAAATATCCAACGACAAAAGATCAGAAATAGTCTCTCGACGCAAAATTATGCGCGCTTTTGACTCATTAATCGCCACAACAGGAGGTCGCGGAACATGGTTGTAATTACTGGCCATGCTTCGTCCGTAGGCACCTGTCGCTGGAACTGCGATGAGGTCTCCGGGCGCTATATCGCTGGGAAATTTAATGTCTTTAATAACGATGTCACCAGTTTCGCAATGTTTTCCAACAATACGAGAATCTGTAAGAGGCGCTGTGGAAGCACGATTAGCAATAACTGCGGTGTATTCGGCTGCATAGAGAGATGGGCGAATATTATCGCTCATTCCACCATCCACCGAAATATATTTGCGCTGGCCACCCTCTTCTAGCGTTACATCTTTTACGGTTCCGACTTCATAGAGGGTCACCATCGTCGGGCCAACAATTGCACGACCTGGTTCGATTGAAATCTTTGGAATAGAGAGAGAATATTTTTTACAGGCTTCATTCACCGATTTAAATAGCGCAGGTAAAACTTTGTGAGGCGTCAGTTCTTTATCCCCGGGTACATACGCAATTGCGTACCCGCCACCAAGATCGAGTTCGGGAAGTTCAGCGTTAAATTCATCGCGATATTTTCCAAGAAACTCAATCAGTCGATCAGCAGCAATTCCAAAAGACTCGGTTCCAAAAATTTGTGATCCGATATGGGAATGAAAGCCACGTAGTTCGATCTCTGGATGATTCTGGGTGGCAAGCACGGCAGTCCAAGCAGCGCCGCTAGCTATAGAGAATCCAAATTTCACATCTTCGTGCGCAGTCGCTATCGATTCGTGAGTATGCGCTTCGATGCCAGGTGTCAATCTCAGTAACACTTTTTGCACGACTCCCGCAGATTTTGCAGCCAGCGCAACTCTCTCTATTTCATAAAGGGAGTCAATAACGATGGTTCCGACCCGAGCTTTTACAGCTGAATTAATCTCTTCTACGGATTTGTTGTTACCGTGCACTTCAATTTTTGCAGGATTGATCCCACCTGCCAAAGCAACAGCGAGTTCTCCTCCGGTGCACACATCGATTCCAATTCCAATCTCTGCAATCCATCGTGCTACTTCAACGCAAATGAAAGCTTTTGCCGCGTAATATACAGTTCCTGCATTCTGACCAAAACTTTCTAGCAATTCTTGGTTCCATGCATTAGCTCTCAAACGAAAATCATCTTCGTCAATAAAAAATGCAGGGGTATCAAATTCTTTAGCCAAATCTTTGGCACTAATTCCTGACAGGAATAGTTCACCACTATTGAAAGAAGCGTTGCGTGGCCACATGCTCATTACATTTTCTCCGGAGCACTAACGCCCAAAAGATCTAGGCCATTTTTTAGTACTTGCCTTGTTGCGCTGCAGAGATGCGCCCTGGCAATGTGAATGGCTTCAACTGGTTCGTCTCCCATGGGCAAAACCCTGCAGTCTGCATAGAAACGGTGATACACACCGGCTAACTCTTCCAGATATCTCGCAACCCGATGTGGCTCCCGAAGTTCAGCCGCTCCAGCAACTACGCGTGGAAATTCTGCAAGCGCACCTAATAATTCGTTCTCTCGATCGTGAACCAACTCTGCGGGATCAAAATCTTTTACATCAGAGGAAATTTTTAAGTCGTGCGCATTTCGAAGCACACCAGAGATGCGCGCATGAGCATATTGAACATAATAAACAGGATTCTCATTCGTATTTCTTTTAAGAATATCCACATCTAAAATCATTGGAGTATCTACTGGGTATCTAATGAGCGTATATCGCGCTGCATCGACGCCAACTTTTTCAACTAGCTCCTCAAGCGTAATTATGGTTCCAGCACGCTTGGAGAGCTTTACCTCTTCCCCGCCTTCCATAATTTTTACCAATTGGCCGATAAGAACATGGATGTTGTATTCCGGGTCATCTCCTGCACATGCCGCTGTTGCTTTTAGTCGACCGACATAGCCATGGTGATCAGCACCAAGCATGTAGATGCAAATATCAAATCCACGATCACGCTTATTAATATAGTAGGCAGTGTCGGAAGCGAAGTACGTGAGATCGCGATTGGCTTTTATCATTACACGGTCTTTATCATCGCCAAAATCAGTTGTCCTAAGCCATGTTGCTTCTTCACTTTCAAAGACATGTCCCTGCTTGCGAAGTTTTTCCATAGCTACTTCAACAAAACCACCTTCGTGCAGCGAACGTTCTGAAAACCAAACATCAAAATGTGTACCGAAAGTTTCAAGTACCCGCTTTTGATCACCTAGTTGCCATGCATATCCACGTTCACGAAATTCATCGGCGCGATGAGGTTCGGCAAGTGAAGTAATACCTGGATCTAAGGCAACCAGTCCTTGCGCAATATCGTGAATGTATTGACCCTGATATCCATCTTCAGGAATTGGTTTTCCAAGTGCAGATGCTTCAAGTGAGCGACCGAATAGATCCATCTGATTTCCACGATCGTTTATATAAAATTCGCGAGTTACTTGGGCGCCTGCAGCAGTGAGTACTCGACCTAGCGCATCACCGACTGCCGCCCACCGTGTATGTCCAAGGTGCAATGGGCCAGTGGGGTTTGCACTTATGAATTCAAGATTGACTCTGACTCCGTTGAGACCGTGACTTGTTCCATATTTTTCACCAGCGTTTAGAACCGTTGTGACGAGTTCTGCTTGGCTCGCTCGATTCAGTGTGATGTTGAGAAATCCTGGCCCTGCAATTTCAACGGCCGTTACCTCTGGAAGTGATTCAAGATGTACTTTAAGAATTGCCGCCACTTCTCGAGGAGGCATTCCAGAGGCTTTTGCCAGTTGTAGCGCTATAGAAGAGGCATAGTCACCATGGTCACGATTTTTAGGGCGCTCGAGCGGGATCACCACCGGAACTTCACCTACTAATAGGCCCCCAGAGATCGCCTGTGAAATAGCAGCCTGAATATGCGCTGCAAGGAGATCTTGGTGGGTGGACACACGCCTAAGGCTACCCTCTGAGACGTCCCTGGCGTTATCGAATCGTTAGAGTCAAAGTCCGAAATGTCCGATTGGGAATATCGCTGTTTTTAGACCGAGGCGCTAGCGTATGCCTTCGATGTCACCCCCTCAACTGGTTGGAACAGTTTCAGCCATGGTTGACGTCACCTTTCGAAAGGTAGTTCACATATGACAAAGCGCCGCATTGCGATCACTGCAGTTATTGCTGCAGTTGCGATCGTGCTTACAGGCTGCTCAAAGAGCGAGAAGGCCGCTGCCGACAGTTTCGTCGGAGTAATCCTTCCAGATGCTGCTTCATCAAATCGCTGGGAAACTGCTGACCGCGGATTCTTACAAGCGGCTTTTGATGCTGCTGGTGTCAAAGTAGATATCCAAAATGCAAACGGAGACAAGGCTGCATTCCAGACAATCGCAGATCAAATGCTTTCTGCTGGCGCCAAGGTTCTCATCATGGTTAACCTCGATTCAGATTCTGCTAAGGCAGTTCAGGACAAGGCTTCTGCACAAGGAGTTCCAACAATTGACTATGACCGCTTAACTCTTAACGGTTCAGCTTCATACTACGTTTCATTTGATAACGAAGCAGTTGGCAAGTTGCAAGGCGAAGGCATCAAGGCATGTCTCGATGCAGCCGGCAAGAAGACAGCTCGCATCGTTTACCTAAATGGTTCACCAACTGATAACAACGCAACACTTTTCAAGGCTGGATACGATTCAGTATTGCGTCCATTGATCGATTCAAAGGCTTACACCTTGGTTGACGATCAAGCTGTCCCAGATTGGGATAACGCAAAGGGTGGAGTTATTTTCGAACAGCAGCTATCAAAGGCTGGCGGAAAGCTCGACGCAGTTGTATCAGCTAACGAAGGTCTTGGACTTGCAGCTGTAGCTGTTCTCAAGAAGAACAAGCTCAATGGCAAGGTCTGTGTATCCGGTCAGGATGCAACTGTTGATGGATTGCGCGCAATTCTTACAGGTGACCTTTCAAACACTGTTTACAAGGCCATCAAGGCTGAAGCAGAAGGTGCAGCAACACTTGCAATCGCATTGCTTAACGGTGAAGATGCAACAACTGCAACTGGTTCAGTTAACAATGGAGCTATTGATGTTCCATCAGTTCTCCTCGTACCAGTTGGAATCACTAAGGCCAATGTGAAGGATGTCATCGCAGATGGCTTCGCAGCCAAGGACGATGTCTGCAAGGGTCTTGAAGATCTTTGCGCAGCAAACGGAATCTAATTAATTCCCTAGCTAAGACAGAAAAATAGTAAAAGATACGGCCCGGAGAGTAATTTCTCCGGGCCGTATCTATATTTCTGAGTATTTTAAGAAATTTTTTATATCTAATTGGGAAAATTACAACTATTCTATCTTCACAATCTATTAAGGGAGATTTCAAGGTGAGCACTCCAATACTTTCACTTCGAAATATTGACAAGTCATTTGGTCCTGTCAATGTTTTAAAAGGCGTGAATCTCGATGTCTATGCAGGAAAGGTCACCGCTCTCGTAGGAGACAACGGAGCTGGAAAGAGCACCTTGATTAAATGCATCGCTGGAATCTATACACCTGAATCTGGCGACTTTGTATTTGAAGGCGAGAAAGTTCAGATTCATGGCCCACGCGATGCAACTGCCCTTGGAATTGAAATTGTGTATCAAGATTTAGCGCTGTGCGATAACTTAGACATTGTTCATAATATGTTTCTTGGACGCGAAGTTAAAAAAGGTCCAGTCCTTAATGAAACTGAAATGGAATCACTCGCACGAAAGACTCTCGATGGCCTCAGTGTGCGAACCGTAAAATCGATTCGCCAAACCGTTGCTTCACTCTCTGGTGGCCAACGTCAAACAGTTGCCATTGCACGTGCAGTTCTCTGGAATAGCAAAGTTGTTATTTTGGACGAACCAACAGCGGCGCTCGGTGTTGCTCAAACCGAACAAGTGCTCAACCTTGTTAGAAGATTGGCAGATAACGGCCTTGGTGTCGTTCTTATTAGCCATAATCTCAATGATGTATTTGAAGTGGCGGATAACATTGCAGCCCTGTATTTGGGAACCATGGCTGCTCAAGTTGATAAAAATGAAGTCATTCCACGTCAAGTAATCGAATTAATCACGACAGGAAAATCAGCCGGAGTCGAGCCTTCAGGAGTAAACGCATGAGTACAGAAGTAGTTCACGAATCTCCATCTATTAAGAGTGCCTCAGCTGACTATCTTTCACGTGTAAAAGCTGGAGATATTGGCGCCCTCCCAGCAATATTGGGGCTCGTGGTTCTCTGCCTCGTCTTTGGTTCTCTTTCTGATGTGTTTCTTACCCCTGGAAACTTTGCAAATCTTCTCACTCAGGCTGCTGCAGTAATTGTCATTGCGATGGGGCTTGTCTTTGTCTTGCTTCTTGGCGAGATTGATCTCTCAGCAGGATATGCGTCCGGTGTATGTGGGGCCGTTCTCGTGATTCTTGTGACTAATCATTCCGTGGCTTGGTACTTAGCGCTGCCTGTGAGTATCGCTGTGGGCATGTTGCTCGGTTACGTTTTGGGGACGTTAGTTGCCAGAGTGGGAATTCCTTCCTTCGTTGTTACATTGGCAGCGTTCTTGGCGTTTCAAGGTCTTTTACTTCTTCTCGCCGGTGAAGGCGGAACAATCCGTGTCGAAGACAAGACAATTTTGGCGGTGGAAAATAGTAATCTCACACCAACACTGAGTTGGACCTTCTACCTTGTTGGGGCTGCAGCGTATGTATTAATCGGTCTTAACCGAATCAATAGCCGACGCAAGGCAGGGCTAAAAACTGAACTAATTAAATTATGGGTAATTAAGACAGTTAGCTTGCTACTTATCACTGGCGGCGCTGTATTTGCACTTAATTTAGAGCGCAGTAATAACCCACAATTAGTGAGCCTTAAGGGAATCCCTTACGTCGTGCCAGTAATTCTCTTTCTATTAGTAATTGGAACATTCGTACTCGGACGCACCGCATTCGGTCGCCATATTTACGCAGTTGGGGGCAACGCTGAAGCAGCACGTCGTGCTGGTATCAACGTTAAGAGAGTACGTATTGCAGCATTTGTTATCTGTAGCGGGCTTTCAGCAATTGCGGGCATGATCTTCGCATCTCGTCAAAACTCCGTTTCTCCAACAACTGGTGGAAGTTCGACACTTCTATACGCAGTTGGTGCGGCAGTCATTGGTGGCACCAGTTTGTTTGGTGGCAAAGGAAAGATGCGCGATGCAATTCTCGGTGGTCTTGTTGTTGCAGTTATTGATAACGGTATGGGACTGCTTGGATATGCAGCGGGAATTAAATTCATAGTCACAGGACTTGTGCTTCTCGTTTCAGCTGGCGTAGATGCAGTATCTCGCCGTGGCGGCTCAACAAGTTAAATAATTGAAATAGAAATGGCCCTGAGATATCTCAGGGCCATTTCTATTTATTGTGTAATTATGCTTTTTCTCCCATAAGGTGCTCGAGAGCCAATTGATCCAATTTCTCATATCCGTATCCACGAACAGCTGCAGCATCTACATCAAATGAATCCTTTGCAAGATCCTTCCAAGTTTCCCCAGCAGCAAGTGTTGGTACTGCTAATTCAGGAATATTTGATTCCTTCATTGCTGCAATAACGCGTGGGTCATTGCGATATGCAGTGGCACGCTCTTTGAGCATGAGGTAGGTGCGCATGTTTGCTCGTGCAGATTCCCAGACGCCTTTATCGTCCTCGGTACGAGCAGGCTTGTAATCGAAATGCTTAGGACCGCTGTAGTTATAACGCTCAAGCAATTCGACTAGGAAGAATGCAGATTTCAGATCGCCATGACCAAATACCAAATCTTGATCAAACTTGACTCCATGCTGGCCATTGAGGTCGATGTGGAACAACTTCTTATGCCATAGTGCTTGTGCGATTCCGTGAACAAAGTTAAGTCCTGCCATTTGTTCGTGGCCAACTTCTGGATTAACGCCATACATCTCTGGGCGATCGAGTGAATTAATAAATGCCAATGCGTGGCCAACTGTTGGCAAGAAAATATCTCCACGAGGTTCGTTTGGCTTTGGTTCGAGTGCAAACTTGATGTTGTATCCCTTATCAGTCACATACTGACCAAGAACGTTAAATGCTTCGCGGAATCGATCGAGTGCAACATATCCATCTTTAGCTGCATCAGATTCTGCGCCTTCGCGACCACCCCATGCAACATAAATCTCTGCACCAAGTTCGGCCGCAAGATCGATATTGCGCATTGTCTTGCGAAGAGCGAAACGACGAATGTCACGGTCATTTGATGTGAAAGCGCCATCTTTAAAGACTGGGTGAGTAAATAAATTTGTGGTCGCCATCGGCACCTTCATGCCTGTTTCTTCAAGAGCTTTCTTAAAGCGATCGATGTACCCCTGACGGGCGGCGTCATCACTTGCAAACGGGAAAAGGTCATCATCGTGAAATGTCACGCCATAGGCACCTAGAGCTGCGAGTTCCTTGACGGAGCGAACTGAGTCAAGAGGTTCTCTCGTTGCATCGCCAAAGGCATCTTTCGCCTGCCAGCCGACGGTCCAAAGCCCGAATGTGAACTTATCTGCAGGAGTTGGGGTTACAGACATGATGGAAGTGCCTTTCTATGAGATCGCCGTTTTGGCAACAGAGCAAACTTACCTCTAACCTTAGGCATATTCCATAGCAAGCATCTAGCGAAACTATGACGCTCTTTTGCGGGAGTGGTGAAATGGCAGACACGCAGGTCTTAGGAACCTGTGTCTTCGGACGTGCGGGTTCAAGTCCCGCCTCCCGCACCAGTATGTAAATATTAGAATCATAATTGTCAGTGGATCTGTTGATAATCACTTAGAGAGCGCTCATCAAGAGTAATCACTTTTGAAAGGTCAAGAATCCATATGCTTTTACTCAAAGTCAGAGAGCTAGCGAGTTTCCTGAGTGAAGTTGATCGCGAGCCTGGTGAGATCGCTCGATATTTGGCTTTTAAAACTCTTGTGGATTTTCAACCTTCAACAATTTTTATTAAATCTGTGAAAGATAACCACTTGATTGAAAATATTGGCGGATACGGTTTCGATCCCAAAACTCTCAGTGATTCGAGAAGTTTTTACATTACTTCGAATTCTCCTTCTGCAGATGCGATTCGAAATAATCAAGTGATTGTCATCAATGGGCCTTCCGATATGGAAGCCACGTATCCTGATATGGGAAACTGGTCGTTAATACTTTCTCAATGGAAGTCAGGATACTTCTTACCAATTAATGGTGTGGGTTGCATTTCTTTTTATTGTGAAAATGAAAGTCTCGAGAGTGAAGAAATTAAAATGTTTTTGTTGACGGTCAGCGAAATTGTAGGTTTTGCTCTTTCGCATCAACGTCAATTAGCCAAGAGTAAGCCACGTCAAAGTGTTGATGGCTCAGTAGATAGTGATAGTCCACTTTCAAGACGGCAGGAGATTATTCTTAAACACTTAGTGGGTGGTCTGACTAATTCTGAGATTGCTCTGGAACTTGGATTTAGTGAGTCTTTAGTTCGTCAAGAGACAGTTATTTTATATGCTCATTTTGAAGTCTCAGGACGCAGAGATCTCATTGACTCTCCTCCAGAAGGATTCAATTACTGAATTTTTTCCACTCAGTTCTTAAATCTGAATCAGTTCCCATCCCATAATTTCATTTCTGCAGCAAAAGGATCGAGTCCCATGGGGCCAATCTTTAGAGCATACGTGTGAAATTTCTTCAATGAGAATTTGGAACCTAAACGAGCTTTAGCGTCTTCACGGGTCTGCATCCAGGCGCGTTCTCCAACTTTGTAGGAGATCGCTTGTCCGGGCCAACCTAGGTATCGGTCGCGTTCACTTGCTGCCATTGAATCTTCCTGCAATGCGTTTTCGAGCAAAATTTTCTTGACGGAATCTGCATTCCAGACATTTCCATCCGCATCTTTGTATCCAAGGTGCACACCAATATCTACAACAATACGCGCAGCTCGCAGCGCTTGCCCGGATAGGTATCCCATCTCAATACCAGGATTATCAAATGCGCCAAGTTCATCCATGAAACGCTCCGAATAGAGCGCCCATCCTTCGCCATAGCCGCTGATCCATGCGTTGTTTCGCTGGAATCTACTAAGGCGATCCTTCTCAATTGTCACGGTGGCGCATTGCAAGTGATGTCCTGGGACAGCTTCGTGATACCACGTTGAAATTAAATGCCACCATGTAAATCCATTGTCGCCTTGTTTAGGTAACCAAGTTGTTCCAGGTCTTGCTAAATCTTCAGAAGGTGCGTTGTAGTACGGAGCAGAAGCACTGCCCTCAGGGGCATAGTGCACTTCACATTTCTTAATTCGCTCATCTATTTCAAAAAATTCACCATCCATGCGGGAGATTGTTGAATCAGTGAAATCTTGCAAGAAGGAGAGAATCTCCTCCTTGGTATCTAAGTGATATTTAGGATCGGTATCTAGAAAATCAGCGACTTCGCGAAGAGATTGGGCACCGGGTTTAATTTTTTCGGCAATAGTCCACATCCGATCGTTAATGCGCTTGAGGTCAGCAATGCCCCATTCATACGTCGCACGAAGGTCCAATGTCGCACCAGTGAAATAGCGCGCCCACAGCGCGTATCTATCTTCACCCACCGCATCATTAGGTGTTGCTAGCGGCAGGTACTCTTCGCGTAAATATTTTGCTGTGTCTGCACATGCCTTTTCTGCTAGCTTGGCATTCTCATGCATCGATGGGTACTTTGAAATTGGATCAAAGTTTTTGACCATAGCGCTGTAACCACCATCAGCATATCCCTCGAGTTGTTCAATCACACCTCGAACTTGACGCTGTGCGGTCGTCTTCCCGAGTGTTGCCATGGTGCTAATTGTTCCTATCCAAGAAGTGAGAGCACTTCCAACTACAGCAAGGCGCTTAGCAATATTGTCAAAATCTTTTTCGCTCTCTTTGGGCATGAGTTCGAAGATAGATCTGATGTCAGATGGTGGGGATGTTAAAACATTCCACAAAATAAATAATTCGTTTGAGTCATGAAGTAGAAGTGAGGATTCCAAACGTTCTCTCATAACACTCTGTGCAATTCGATCAATCTCATCTATGGGCGAAAGTTCAATGAGCTTTGTGAGAGTTTCACGATCGAGATTGGCATTCACTTGCGCAGCAGAAATGGAGAAGTCATCTAATTTATCTTGGTTAAGTCCGTTGCCAAGATGGGTGCACGCCATAGGACTACGCGCCGCAGATTGTTCAACGTATGAGTCACTCAGAGCGAAAATTGCAGATCTAAAAGTCATGCGAGAAGTTTGGCAGGGCTGACCTCCCTTGTCGATTGGAAAGTAGTAATCTCGGCTCATGTTCGAGAGTCAGTTTTTATGAGTTTTCTTGGGGGAATTACCGTTGTCGTTGATGACTACGATGCTGCAATTTCATATTTCACCAATAGTCTCGGCTTTGACCTCATTGAAGACACAGATATGGGCAACGGTAAGAGATGGGTTGTCATCGCCCCAGATCGCGAAAGAGGAGCTCATATTCTTCTTGCACATGCAGTCAACGGTGATCAGGAAGCATCCATTGGCAATCAAACTGGTGGTCGAGTGAGTTTCTTTCTATACACCGATGATTTCGATCGAGATTATTCCCGGATGCTCTCAGCCGAGGTAAATTTCATAGAATTTCCTCGCGACGAAGAATATGGGAAGGTAATCGTTTTTAAAGATTTATATGGAAATAAATGGGATTTCATTGAAAGGAAAGTGAAATAGAGTGCAAATAAATATCGATAAGAAAACTGGAATCCTGATTTCAATAATCGGAATACTTTCACTCGCTTTAGTCTTTCTGTTATTCACTAATATTGCTGATCGAGGAAATTTTAACCGAATGGGAATGCATCATGAATATCAGGAGGGAAATCGATCTGACGGTCCATCTGCTCGATTCTTAGGAAATGAAGTTATGTTTGCCCAGATGATGATTCCTCATCATGAACAGGCAGTACTGATATCGGGATATGCAATTAGTGCTTCTAAGGATCCAGAAATACTCACATTGGCAAAAAATATTCGCGATGCACAAACTGTCGAAATTAAATTAATGAAATCTTGGCTTAAAAAGTCAGATGCTCCGAGAGACATGGGTCATGACATGGGCATGAACGGAATGCTGACTAATTTTGAGGTCGCTGAACTCAAGAAAGCGCAGGGGCGCACATTTGATCTGCTGTTCTTGCAGGGGATGATTGAGCATCACGAAGGTGCACTTCATATGGTCCAAATGATTGAGGACTCCACGAATTTTGATGTTAAGAAATTACACGACGATATCGTTCGCACTCAGAGTGCTGAAATCGAAACCATGAAAGGGATTCTCGCTCGCTTGGGGGCTTAGTAGAAGAACGGAGGGGAGAAACTATGAAATTTATATTCACCGATAAAGTCATTGTTATTACAGGCGGCGCGGGTGGCATTGGTTCCCACCTTGCCCTTGAGTTCGCCTCGAAAGGTGCCAAGTTGGTTTTGCTTGATCTCAATGCCGCTCGGGTTGAGCAAGTAGTTGCCTCTTTACCAGGTGAAGGTCACTTGGCTATAGCTGGAGATCTCACCGATCGCGAGCATATTAAAAAATCAATTCAGCTGATTGCCCAAAAGTACGGACACATTGACGTGCTCATTCCAAACGCTGCAATCACAACAACTGATCGATTCGATGAGAGAAGTGTAGAGAGCATCGAGCGCGAACTCGATATTAATCTTGTTTCGCCCTTGGTGCTTATGAGTTTGGCAATTCCTTACTTAAAGAAATCTTCAGATCCACGACTTATTACAACAGTTTCATTGGGTGGAATTTTTCCACTGGGAGAAACACCGATGTATACGACATCCAAATTCGGATTGCGCGGTGCAATGCTCTCCCTCAGTCTTGATCTTGCTTCTAAAGGAATTATCGCCGGCTCGGTCATGCCATCTGCAACGGATACGCCAATGTTGCATCGTGAAGCAATCGAAGGTGGGAATTCCTTGCAGTTCATGGATCCACCTCAGCAAACAGCTGATGTCGTGAAAGCCTTTATGAAAATGTTAGATAAACCTCGCTTTGAAATTTATCCCAAGCCAAGTGAGTCATGGCTAGTGCGAATTGCACTGCTTGTGCCTAATCAATTACCCGCTCTAATGCCACTCTTCACGGGAAAAGGTGAACGTGGACATAAGAAATATCTTAAAGAACTTGAATCACGAGGGATTGCAAAAAAAGATGGCCACACATGGGAACTTCTTTAAACTAATTCCTTGTATGAATCCTCGTTGATATCTGGCCAATTAAAGCGATCTCGCAAGCTTGAAAGATAGGCAATATAGGTATCGACTTCGACATAATTCGTATGGCGAGGGCTATTGATATAGGTATGTCCACCAGAGAGATCTGGATTATCGTTATTTTTTAGCGTGCGCCATTCCGCTTTATGCAGACCGCTTTCACGTGCATGAATGTTCATAACGATCAATTGAGCCTGCTCATCAAATCGCTTATAAGCAGCATCGGCTAATTCGATATAGCCAATGAAATACAAACTGTCATAGGCACGAGAAAAGATTCGCAAATATAGATCTGGGCGACCATTACTCCAATCTAGCTCTGGGGCCTCCAGAAATGGAGTGAGGTATTGATATCCCGTAGCAAGAATGATTCGGTCAATATCTTCATAGCTTCCATCTGTGAAAATTACCCCAGATTGTGTTAACTCCTGCACGTCAGGCTTGGCGATTAGATCGCCATGTGCCAGGTGATACAAAACCTGGGTATTCATAATTGGATGACTCTGCAATACATCATGGTCAGGAGCAGGTAGTCCTAATCGAGTTAAATCACCAACAAGTGTGTCTACAAGTTTATTTGCATCTCCTGTAATTGATACACCCTTGGGTGGTGCAATTTTTCCCGAGAGAAGAGCATCCGTTGGAAGTCCGAATATGTGTTTAGGAATGAATCTATATCCACGCCTTACTGAGAGAAATGCCTGGGATGAAAAGCGCGCCGCTTCACACGCAATATCTACGCCAGAATTCCCTGCACCTACTACTAGAGTGCGATGATTGTGCAAATTATCTCCGCTATGGAAATCAACAGAATGAATTATTTTTCCCCCGAATTTTTCTGAACCTTTCAGTGTCGGAGCACTTGCATGCCAGTTTGTTCCCGTGGCATTTATGAATCCATCATAAATTTTGACCACACCACTTGAAAGATGAACTTCCCATTTATCCTCAGGAAGAGGTGTTGCCTTATTAATGGATGTGTTAAAAATGATCAAATTTTTTAGTTGGTAGGTATCCGCAAAATTTCGTATGTATTCAAGTATTTGACGCCATGATGGATAGTCAGGAAAATGTTGTGGCATAGGGAATCCATAGAATCCACTTGTATATTTAGAACTAATAAAGTGGGCACTTTCATACATGGGGCTTCCAGGATTTTCAATATCCCAAATTCCTCCTAGATCGCTGTGACGTTCAAACCAATCAAAGGGCACGCCCTCGGCGGTGAGAGCGCGCGCCATGATCAAGCCCGATGGCCCAGCACCGACTAGGCAATACTTAGATGAATAGGAGATTTTTTCTCTAATGACAGCACTGGATTTCCGGCCACGCAATTGAGTTGAAGCAAGTTTTGCATAAACAACTGGTTTTGATTGCTTTAGATAAAAACCGAAACCAATCCCAAGAAGTGCAACAACAAGAAGCACCAGGGGAACGGCATTGACAATCGAATTATCTGAGCCTGTCAGGATTTTATAATGAATAACCGCGAGGACGAATGCAGAGGTGAGTCCAATGAATCCAACGAGAGGAGCAATAACACCCTGCCAAATCTTTCGGTCATTTCTTTTTCGGAAGAAAGCCAAAACGGAAAGAGATGCCGTCGCCTGAAGCGCGACTATTCCAAGAGTTCCTAAACCTATAAGACTTGCAGCAAAAACTTTGTACGGATCGGCACCAGAAAGTGCAAAGCCAATCGTGGCCAGAGAAGCCGTGATGCTCACTGCGATGCTGGCAATATGAGGGCTAAAAAAGTCACCGTGGTAGGTGCCGAAAAGTCTTGGGGCAATTGCTTCGCGACCGAGCGCAAAGAGATACCTACTCGATGCGTTATGAATTGCTGAGTAGCCAGCTAAAACACTGGTGCACAGAAGGACAGCAGTAATGTCAAAGAGAATCTCACCACCATATTGATTGACAAGATTGAGAACAAAAAGACCACCGTCTCTATTTGCAAGAGAAATCACTTTGTCTGCGCCAACTGAACCAATAATGATCCAAGTAGTCAGTACATAGAAGATTCCCACTGCTAAAACTGCAATATAAGTTGCTCGCGGAATGCTTTTCTCTGGATCTTTAGTCTCTTCACCGTAAAGCGCTGCGGATTCAAAGCCAATAAAACTGGTGAAAGCAAACAGGAGTGCAATTCCTATCGGGGCAGAAGTGACCTGGGAGGGAGTGAATGAAGCAAGGGGAAATGTTGATATGCCATTTTTCGAAATAACAATAATTTCAAAAATAATAAGAATTGCAAATTCAGCAATCATAAGAATTCCAAGTACTTTGGAGGATAGATCAACAGATCGATAACCCAGAATTGCAACTATAACAATCGATAAAGCTGAGAAGTAAAACCACGGAATCGAAATACTTGCAGCTGCAATTACAAGTTCGCGCATGAAATATCCAAAAGCACCAGCAAGACCGCATGCAAGCGCTGTGTAAGAAACAAGCGCGACATACGCTGCACCTACGCCAACTGGCTTACTTAGAGAGCGAGCAATATAGGTATAAAAGGCGCCAGTATTAATAACTCGGCGGCTCATGGCTGCATAACCAACAGAAAAACAAATGAGAACAATAGAAGCGATGAGAAATGCGGATGGTAAGCCCGCGCCATTTCCATAAACGAGTGCAAGAGGTACATTCCCAATCATGGCAGCCATTGGCGCTGCAGCAGCAATGACAAGAAAAACTACTCGTTGGGTACTCAATGTTCGTCTTTCGCGAATAAGCGCAGTGCTCGCCTTCACTTCACGTTTTCTTTTCACAGATTTAAACCCTCTCGTCGGGTGCAACTCTACAAAGTTGCCGCTGAGAAGTCATCCACTTCCGATAGAATCCTGAAGTGATTACCCAGCTCAAAGAACTCAAAGCGCATAAAGGGTTTTCGTCCTTAATTCTCTCTCGTTTTATTTCAAATATTGGAAATGGTCTCTCTCCAATTGCGCTTGCTTATGGGGTACTGGGAATCAAAGGTTCAGACGGAAGCGATCTGAGTTTTGTTATGGCAGCGCGAATACTTCCAATGGTTGCTTTAATGCTTGTAGGTGGAGTTATTGGTGACCGATATAAACGTAACCGCGTTGTTGGTGGTGCGGACATGATTGGAAGTTTCTTTGCAGCCGTTAGCGCAATTTCTTTTCTGGCAGGTTTTCCCTCCGTTGGACTTCTTGCTCTCATGGGAGCCCTCTTTGGTGTACTTAATGCGCTGTGGTGGCCTGCCATGTCTGGCGTTCTTCCTGAAATTTTGCCAAAGGAGAAACTCAAAGATGGCAATGCGGTAGTTGGTCTACTTTCCAATATCGGTTTTGTCCTCGGCGCCCTTATCGGTGGAACTCTTGTGTCATTATTTGGCCCTGGCTGGGCACTTTTAGCTGATGCAGTTTCGTTTTTCGTAGCCGGAATACTTGTATGGAATCTTGAACTTCCCGCGATGCCCAAGCGTGAAAAAAATTCGATGCTCCATGATTTGAAAGTTGGATGGAAAGAATTCATCTCCAGATCATGGGTTGTGACTATGGTTTTTACCTTCACAATTATTAATGCATGCTACGAAGCCATGATTCAAGTTCTAGGTCCGCTCGCGTTTAACAAAGGAAATACCGGCCCACGATATTGGTCTTACAATTTAGCGGCATTTACTATCGGTATGACATTGGGCGGAATTCTTGCACTTCGAGTAAAGTTTCCTAGACCTTTAGCGATATCAATGGTTTTAATAGCAGCAACTTCGGTATGGGACTTCTCTTTGGCCCTTAATTCTTCACTTGTCATTGCATTGTTATGTGCTTGTTTTTCTGGTTTCGCAATTGAAATTTTCATGGTGGCTTGGAATACAGCAATGCAAACAAATATTCCTGAAGAGTCCTACTCGAGAGTCGTTGCTTACGATGCATTTGGCTCCTATGCAATCGCTCCGATTGGAATTGCAATCGCTGGACCCTTGGCAGCCCATTTTGGAATTTCTGAAGCGCTATGGGTCACTGGTGCGTTGACCTTGGTATCTGCTCTACTTTCACTGACCGTGAAATCGGTTCGTACTCTCAGGTAGGAGTCACTTATGCGAGTTGGTTGCAGAAACGAATTGGTCGTGAGAACTTTTTGACAAATTTTGTTACTTTTACGTCTTGCCTGACCCGTGACCACAGGACTCCATTAGGAGCTAATAGAAAGTGAGCCGTTAATGTCGGAAAACAATTGGTCCTTCGAGACTTTACAAATACATGCTGGACAAGTTGCCGATCCAACGACTGGCGCGCGCGCTTTGCCTTTGTACCAAACTACTGCATATCAATTTCGTGACACCAAGCATGCGGCAGATCTTTTTGGTTTAGCGGAGCTTGGAAATATCTACACACGCATTATGAATCCAACACAAGATGCAGTGGAACAACGTCTTGCAGCACTTGAAGGAGGGGTTGCAGCCCTACTTCTATCTTCTGGTTCAGCAGCAACTACATTTGCCGTACTCAATGTTGCGCAAGCTGGTGACCACATAGTTTCGAGCCCGAATTTGTATGGTGGTACTTATAATTTATTTCACTACACACTCCCAAAATTCGGTGTGGAAGTCACCTTCGTTGAAGATCCAGATGATCTTGAATCATGGAAAAAAGCTGTTCGCCCAAATACTAAGGCTTTCTTTGGAGAGACAATTGCTAACCCAAAAAACTCAATCTTGGATATCGAAGGTGTTGCAAAAATTGCTCATGAAGTGGGCGTACCGCTCATCGTCGATAACACTGTTGCCACCCCTTATCTAATTAAGCCAATTGATTTCGGTGCAGATGTTGTAATTCATTCGGCTACCAAATTTTTATCAGGTCATGGAAACACTGTTGTTGGCGCCATTATCGATTCAGGTCGTTTTGATTATGCAAAGTACCCAGATAAATTCAAAGGATTTAACGAACCGGATCCAAGTTATCATGGCCTTGTTTTCGCTCAAGCGCTCGGAGTTGGATCTGCATTTGGTGCAAATCTTTCGTATATCTTCAAAATTCGTCTTCAATTACTTCGTGATATTGGGGCAGCTGTTTCACCATTTAACGCGTGGTTATTAGCTCAAGGTTTAGAGACACTTAGTCTTCGCATTGAGCGACATATTGAAAATGCTCAAGCCGTAGCAACGTGGCTATCGACACATCCAAGTGTTGAAAGTGTTAACTACGCTGCTCTGCCAACATCAAAGTGGAATGCCCTTGCCCGAAAATATGCTCCCAAGGGTCCAGGTGCAGTACTTTCATTTGAACTCAAGGGTGGTGTTGAGGCAGGTAAAAAGTTTGTTGAGTCACTTACACTCTTTAGCCATGTTGCAAACATTGGCGATGTACGCTCACTTGTCATTCATCCAGCCACAACCACTCACTCGCAATTAAGCGCAGATGAGCAACTAGCAGCTGGAGTGACCCCTGGCTTAGTTCGTTTGAGTCTTGGCCTTGAGCACATCGCGGATATTAAGGCAGATCTCGAGCAAGGATTTGCTGCAGCAAAGGCGTAGAATAAGGACCTAATCAACAGGAGCCCAATGACGCAGATTCAATCTCCACCTAAATTACGAGGGTGGTTTCACTTAGGTGCAACCCCTGCGGTAATTATTGCGTCATTGGTGCTCTTTATTTTGAGTCGAGATTCTTTTAAATTCGCAGTGGCATTGTATTCAATCACTGCAATTATGCTTTTTAGTGTGTCTGCCATTTATCATCGCGTGCCCTGGAGTCCGGAGAAGAAAAAGGTTTGGCGGCGCTGGGATCACGCCAATATTAATCTGCTCATAGCAGGTTCGTACACCCCATTTGCCGTGGCACTCTTAAGTGGTAATGACCGAATCATCTTGCTCTCGGTAATCTGGGTTGGAGCACTCATTGGGGTTGCAGTTCGTATTTTCTGGTTGAGTGCACCTCGCTGGCTCTATGTCGCGAACTACCTTCTTTTAGGGTGGGTCGCCATTGTTTACACTCCCCAGTTATATAAAGAGGGAGGGCTTTGGGTCCTCATTCCGATAATTATCGGAGGTCTCCTTTACTCAATCGGTGCAATTTTTTACGCTTTGAAAAAACCTGGTCGAGACGCAAAATATTTTGGATTCCATGAACTTTTTCATATTTTCGTGCTTGCCGCATGGATTTCGCAGTACCTCGCTGTGTCAATGGCCATTTATCGCACATAGACGCCTTTAAATTGGGATTTCTTGCACTCCAGGCGTATGCCGAGGGGTCGGGCTTTTGCAGGAGCGCACTTCTGCCGTAACCTAAAGGCCTAGATTATTTTCCCAACTCGATTTCTACGGCAGTGAGGTTTATGGCATGAGCGAGAAGAACAGCTTCTTAAAATGGGTTGGCTTCAAAGGTAGCGAAGAAAATGCACCAAGCTCGGTTGAACGAATCCGTGAATTAGAATCACAACTTGCGGATTTACGTGCTCGAAGAGACGTTAATAGTTTAAGTAAAGAAGAATTTGAAATTCTTGCTACAGAGACAGCAATGACCATGATTAAAAGTGCACAATTGCGTGAAGCAAAGGCACTCGCAGCAGCAGATCGCTTGATAAACGAAACAGCCTCTCAAGCAAGGCAGGCACTTGATTCTGCTGAAAGTAAGGCTCGAACAATCCTTAGTGGTGCCGAAAATCGTGGCAGGAAATATTTGCAGGCAGCAGAAACGCAAGCTCAAGAGTTAATGCACAAAGCCGAAAGTGAGGCAGATGAAGCACTTGAGAGCAAGAAGCGCGAAGTTGCCAATTTATCTCAAGCAGCTCGACGCGAGGGTGATCGAATTATTTCAACAGCTAACGATGAAGCTGCGCACTATCGTGAATGGCTTGCCAACGTAATATCTGAAGCCGGGCGACTGTATAAAGTTCAGACGCAATCACTAGATGCCGCTGAGAGTGCAATTGCTCAAACTCGGGTCAGGTTGGACTCCGCTTTTTCGCGTCTAGCCGAATTGCAAACAAACGTTCTTGAGAATCTAGATTCAAATAATGTGTCGCTTCATCGTGATCCAATTAAAGTGAAAAGCGAGAGAACAAAGAAATCCATTGATGCCCCGCCATCTGATTCTAAAAAGAAAGTAGCGAAGAAGGCACCCGCTAAGCGTAAGTAGTAATGTCTGAGAAAAAGGGGTTGGGCTACATCCCGGCAGTTGACGGGTTACGTGCATTCGCCGTTATTGCTGTACTCCTTTACCACTTAGGTTTCTCTTGGATCCCCGGCGGATTCCTCGGAGTGGATCTCTTTTTTGTTATTTCAGGATATGTAATAACGCGACTTATTCTTGATTCAATTCAACGTAGTGATGGACTTGATCTGCGAGCCTTCTATTTTGCTCGAGTTAAGCGCTTGTGGCCGCCGCTAATTTTCATGATTATTGTGACGGTACTTTTTGTCGGCATATGGGCGCCTGACACAATAAAGCGACTTCTCACTGACGCTCCTTTCTCGATTCTGGGTGCTATCAACTGGTGGCTCGTCAATCGACACCAAGATTATTTTGAAGCTATCGGGCGCCCACCGCTTCTGCAACATACGTGGTCACTTGCTGTAGAAGTCCAGTTCTATTTAATCTGGCCACTTATTCTGCTGCTGATTTTGAAACTATTTGGCAAGAGAATTATTCCATTGGCATCGCTACTTATTGCCGCAACTTCAGGAGTTGCACTTCTATTGCTGTCCTTTCAGTTGGATTCACAAGGTGAGTCCGGAGTCAGCCATATCTATTTTGGAACGGATACGCACAGTATTGGCTTGTTTTTAGGTGCAGCTCTTGCAGTGAGTTGGATTCCACAAAACTTTGAACTACAAGTAAATAAGCGTGCTCAAGATTTTATTGATGGCGTGGGAGTTTTTGGATTCGTAGGAATGCTAGTGCTGTTTATTTATATGGACGAAAATAATCCAACTATTTATAGGCTTGCCTTTCCACTTGCGGGACTTTTTGGCTGCGCAATTCTCATGTCTGTTGTTCACCCTGCATCGCGATTTGCTCCCTTCCTTACAAGCAGACTTATGCTTTGGATTGGTGAACGTTCATATGCTATTTATCTATGGCACTGGATAGTTTTCCAAGTTACGCGCCCAAGCGTCGACCTAGCAGGAGCTGAATGGGCACTCATAGCGCTTCGGATTCTTATAGTTTTTGGACTTTCTGAAATATCATTGAGATTTGTGGAATTACCAATTCGCAGTGGGCAGGTGGGTAATTGGTTTCGAGGTCTTAAATATCAACTTCCCAGGCAGCGTAGAAGAAATAAATTGATTGTCATTGGCTCAGTCTGTGCACTATTGATTTCAACAACTTTAATCAGCGCACACGCTATTTCCATCAGTGAAAAAAACATTGCAGAAATAAAGAAAGAACTCACTAGTACCGACGTAGTTATCACCACTGTTGAAGATCCTACTCAGGGGCTCTGGGTTGCTGGCGATTCCGTCATTCTTGGAATTCGCCATGAACTGGGTAATCGTATGGATATTGGATTAATCAATGCCCGGGTAGGTCGTCAGGCAAGAGAATTAATCGAAGTGCTACGAGCCGATAAAATTCGTATGAAAGATGCTGCGATAATTTTCGACTTAGGAAATAATAATCGACTGCAAGAGAGTGAAGTAGTTGATATCTTTGAGATTATCAAAGATCAAAAACAAATAATCGTGGTGAATACGGCAGTGCCTCGAGGATGGCGTGATGAAAATAATGATTTAATAAATAGAATTTCCCAAAATTATGCCAATGTACGCATAGTTGATTGGAAAAGTATTTCGCAAGACCATCCTGAATACTTTGGGCCAGATGGAGTGCATTTGGTTCCAGCAGGAATTCTGGTTTATGTTGACGCAATCATTTCAGAGTTAAAATAAAAATACCCTCACACTTAGGTGAGGGTATTTTTATAATTTCTAAATTTATTTGTACTGACCAGCAAGTCCAAAAATCGTAGATTGTGCAATTTGGCCATCGGAATAAACTGTAGAGACTCTAAATTGTGTCCAACTCGTGGAATCTTGCTTTGCCATAAATAGAGAAAGTTCACTTGCACCAAGAGTGGCAACAATTGCCCAGTCAGATCCAGCTGGTTTTGTTTCTACGTTATATCCAGTGACACCTTCAGTTGAAGCAGGTGCTTGCCACTTCAATTTAATACCTTTGGGTGTACGTATGGCAACAAAAGATCCAGGAGCTTCGACATTTGCCACAGGCTCACCGCTTGGAGTTGATGATTCTTCTGGTGTCGCACTCTCTGATGGAGCAGGTGTGGACGACTCAGTTGACATAGTTTGAGAAGGCGCTGGAGCCGCATTGTCATCACCATGCTTACCGTGGTCGCCAGATTTTGACCATACGAGCAAGGCGAGCAAAATTATTCCGACGACTGCTATAGCAACAGCTTTACTTGGGGTTGCATTCTTTGGCGTTGAAGCCACGCTTGGTTCGGCTTGGAACGTTTGAGGAGCCGCGACAGTTGGTGATTCCACACGTGGTCGTGTTGTTCCCGTTGTTGGGACTGCTGGAATTACGATTCGATTGGCGTTAGTAGCAGAGGTGCGACGAGTAGGTGATTTCTTAACTGCCTTCTTTGCTACTTTCTTTGCTGTTTTCTTTACTGCACTTTTCTTAACAGGAGATTTTTTAACTGCACTCTTCTTCGCAGTAGCTTTCTTCACGGCCTTCTTAGCTGTTTTCTTTACTGCACTTTTCTTAACAGCGCTTTTTTTGACAGTTGACTTCTTTGCTGAAGATTTTTTAGCAGTTTTTTTGACTGCACTCTTCTTAGCGGTTGTTTTCTTGACAGCCACGTGAACTCCTTGGGTAGCGGTGCGCGGTTATCTCACACACTCGAATATGAGAAGTTTACCCCAGCGAGCTCAACATTTGGATAACTTGTGGTGCAATCGCACGAAGAGATTTGCCACGATGGCTAATCAAATCCTTCTCCTCCGCGCTCATTTGTGCTGACGAGATCAAGAGCCCTTGTGGTGCGAAAATAGGGTCATAGCCAAATCCATGGCTACCAATGGGGGCAAAGAGGATTCTTCCTTCAAATATGGCTTCTTTGACGATTTCTCGGCCGTCGGGTAGAACAAGAGCAGCAGCACATGTGAAGTGTGCATCTCGCTCTTGTTCTGGGAAATCTTTTAACTCCATAAGCAATTTCTCTGTATTTGCGCGATCATTTCCGTGTTCACCAGCCCAGCGCGCCGAATAAATTCCAGGGGATCCCCCTAGCGCATCTACGCATAGCCCACTGTCGTCGGCAATTGCTGGAAGGCCTGTTTCCAAGCAGACAGATCTCGCTTTGATCAAAGCGTTTTCAGCAAAAGTCGAACCTGTCTCTTCCACATCAGTTGTCTCCGGAAAATCCTCAAGGCCAACTAATTCGATAGCCCCTTGAGAGATAGCATCGAGAATTCTTCGAAATTCTTTGATCTTTCCTTGATTGCGAGTGGCAAGAACGAGTTTCGATGTAGCCATAGAAACTACTTTGCTAGGGATGAGGTTTGCATAATTGCCAAATCTTTACAGCCTGTCACGGCCAGGTCAAGAAGTTCATTGAGCAGATTACGATCAAAAGGCACTCCTTCAGCCGTTCCCTGCACTTCAATAAAACGTCCATCTCCGCTGCAGACAACATTCATATCCGTATCAGCACGAACATCCTCTTCGTAGCAGAGGTCTAGCATCGGAACTCCATTAATGATTCCAACACTTACCGCTGCCACGGAATCTGATAGTGGCTGTGCATTTTCTTTAATGTGACCTTGAGATTTTGCCCAACTGATTGCATCGGCTAGCGCAACATATGCGCCAGTAATCGCAGCTGTGCGAGTTCCGCCATCGGCCTGCAGGACATCGCAATCAATCACAATGGTATTTTCACCAAGTTCTTTCATATCCACGACTGCTCTCAACGAACGACCTACCAGGCGAGAAATTTCTTGAGTTCTTCCTCCAAGTTTGCCTTTAACTGACTCTCTGTCAGAGCGAGTATGTGTGGCGCGAGGAAGCATCGAATACTCAGAAGTTACCCATCCCTTACCAGAGTCCTTTAACCATCGAGGAACACCTGGAGAAAAAGAAGCCACACAAAGGACTCTCGTCTTTCCAAATTCAACTAATACAGATCCTTCTGCATGGTCTAGCCATCCACGAGTAAATTTTATTTCACGTAGATCTGAATTGGTGCGACCATCATTGCGAGCCATTATTTTCTCCGATGTGAGTTGTGGGTAAAACTATAGAGATTGGTGTTCCACGTGTCCTACTTCAGGTCCCAAAAAGCGACGGGCCAATTTTTCAAATGCCTTTTCATCTCCAGTTGCTAAGAACCTATGTTTGGCAGGTGCGGATGTAGGAGCTCGCAAGAGTGATTCTTCGACTAGTACTCGATATAAGTCCTTTGCTGTTTCTTCAGCACTAGAAACTAGAGAAACGTCATTGCCAACTACATATGAGATCACACCTGTGAGAAGCGGATAGTGGGTGCAACCCAAAACTAAGGTATCCACATCGGCATCAATGATTGGGGCAAGGTAGTCGCGTGCAATCTTTGTAATCTCATCTCCTGAAGTTTCACCACGTTCTACAAACTCAACGAACGAGGGACAAGCGACGGATGTGATTTCAAGTTGTGGGGCAGCAGCAAATGCATCGAGATATGCTTTTGAGTCTATTGTGGCGCGTGTTCCAATGACGCCAATTCTTCCGGATCGAGTGGCAGCAACTGCGCGCCGTACTGCGGGTTGAATTACTTCGACAACAGGAACTGAATATCGCTCACGTGCATCACGAAGCATCGCAGCGCTAGCTGTATTGCATGCGATTACGAGGGCTTTCACGCCTTGTTCTACAAGGAAATCAAGTGTTTCTAATGCGTATTCGCGTACTTGTGCCAATGGTCTTGGTCCGTAAGGACCGCGCGCTGTATCACCTATATAAAGCGTTTCCTCGTTAGGCAGTTGATCAAGAATTGCACGCGCCACGGTGAGTCCACCAACGCCTGAATCAAAGATACCAATCGGTGCATTGCTCACAGAGGTAAGCCTACCCTCCACAAGTTATTTATTTGATTAAGCCCAAAGTTGATCGTCTAGAGCCTCAGCTGCGCTCTCATGAGCCGCGCTATAAATCCCAGTCGACAGATATTTCCAACCAGCGTCGCAGACTATAAGCGCAATGTCGGCGGGTTTTCCTTCTGCTACTGCTTCTTTGCCAAGTGCAATGGCTGCATGAAGGATCGCTCCCGTCGAAATTCCCGCAAAAATTCCTTCAACTTCAAGAAGTTGTCGAACGCGTCTCACGGAATCTTCTGCGCCAACCGAAAAACGGCGAGTCAAAACTGATGCATCGTAGAGCTCTGGGATAAAACCTTCATCGATATTTCGAAGTCCATAAACAACTTCCCCGTATCGGGGTTCTGCTGCAATTATTTGTATATCTGGTTTTTTCTCTCTGAGATAACGTCCGGCTCCCATGAGAGTTCCTGTCGTTCCAAGACCAGCAACAAAATGAGTAATCGTAGGGAGATCCTCAAGAATTTCAGGTCCGGTTCCTTGATAGTGGGCAAGTGAATTTGCTGGGTTTCCATATTGGTAAAGAAAAACCCAATCAGGATTTTTTATTGCTAGTTCTTTTGCAACCCGAACCGCCTCATTCGATCCACCAGCAGCAGGGGATGAAATAATTTGCGCGCCCCACATTTCTAGAAGTTGGCGACGTTCAGGAGAAGTATTTTCTGGCATCACGCAAATTAATTTGTAACCACGAGTTTTAGCTGCCATTGCTAGAGAAATACCAGTATTGCCACTTGTTGGTTCAAGAATTGTTGCACCAGGCTTTAATGATCCATCAGCTTCTGCAGCGTCAATCATTGCAAAAGCTGTTCGATCTTTAATCGATCCTGTTGGATTTCTATCTTCCATTTTCGCCCATAGGCGAACAGATGAAGATGGGGAAAGTTTTGGTAAGCCTATGAGTGGTGTGTGACCAACTGAATTAGCTAATGAATCAAACCGAGCCACTCTTAGCCACCAGCAACAGCTGGAAGGATTGTGATGGAATCACCAGACTTTAATGGCGCATCAAGTCCTCCAAGAAATCGAACATCTTCATCATTAATATAAATATTAATGAATCGTCGCAACGCACCATTTTCAAGTAACCGATCTGCAAGTCCTGCATACTTTTGATCAAGATCAGCAATAAGCGCTGTAAGTGTTGATCCATCGGCTTCTACAACTTTTGCATCTTTGGTGTAGGGACGCAAAATAGTTGGAATGCGAACTTCAATTGCTGATGATGTCATGTGGTTATTATCGCCAACATTTAAGGCTTTCGCCAAATTTAATTACAAATTAGCCAAGAATTGTGACGGTTTCCTCAGTTACTACACCGTCAATGATACGAAAGGAGCGAAATTCAGTTGCAGGTGCAATCTCTTCGCGTGTAGAAACGAGAACGTAGTGAGCACCAGGTTCACCAGCGTATGCAATATCTGTTCGAGAAGGATATGCCTGCGTCTCCG
>CAFBSG010000005.1_pt1 | contig 87279 bp, 89 predicted proteins | sample 7270301 | NCBI WGS metagenome assembly CAFBSG01 (sample SAMEA6814059, study PRJEB35770) | freshwater metagenome | biome: Freshwater; feature: Freshwater reservoir; material: water | place: Czech Republic | collected 2017-05-23 | depth 30m m | reverse complement strand
TCATCACGCCCTTCGTCATCACGCCCTTCGTCATCACGCCCTTCGTCATCACGCCCTTCGTCATCACGTTCTGGAAGTGCTAGGCCAGTGCGTGGAAATACCACCTCTTCTGATTCATCTGCACAGCGTCCACGTAGTAGTTCATCAGATCGTACGAATGCGCCTAGAGCGGGCAGCGCTTCAAGAGCTGGAGCACCTCGGCAAGATATTCGTGGTGCACGCCCAGCGCCAATCGAGCGAGATATGTCTCGACTGCGTCCACGTATTTTTGAACCAGACATTCCTGAGGAAGTTACAGGGGAAGAATTAGAAAAAACTGTTCGCGCTGAACTGTTGAGTCTTTCCGCTGAAAATGCCAAAGTGGTCGCTCGACACCTGGTCTGTGTAAACATGCACATGGATGAGGATCCAGAACTTTCCTATAAGCACGCTTTAGCTGCAGCCCATCATGCCGGTCGCCTTGCTGTAGTACGCGAGAGCGCTGGGTACGCTGCTTACCGAGCAGGTCATTACGAAATCGCACTAAAAGAATTGCGCGCAGCAAACAGAATCTCAGGTGACGTTTCATCGTGGCCCGTGATGGCTGATTGTGAGAGAGGGTTAGGCAAACCTCTTAAGGCATTGGCGCTGGCCGGGTCACCTGAAGTTTCTCGCCTGGATAAAGCACAAGAAGTTGAGATGCGAATAGTCGCTGCCGGTGCTCGGCGTGACTTGGGGGAGTTAGATGCCGCTGTTATCACGTTAACTTGCAAGGAACTCAAAAATGAAACTGATGAATGGGCGCCTCGTTTGAGATATGCATATGCGGATGCTTTGCACGCCGCGGGAAGAGTTATTGAAGCGCGCGAATGGTTTTCGAAATGCGCACAGGTAGATGTGGACGAAGTGACAGATGCGCTGGATCGTTCGTCTGTGTAGGTTCTTATCCACATGAAAGTTGCTGTAGTAATTAATATGTCGTAGGTGTCAAGAATTATCTCCCGCAATCACTATGGGAGGAATGTTTATGGCAAAGAAAAATGTAATTACTCAAATATCTGTCGAGCAAGAAGATTATTCATTTAACGAAGCGTGCCTCAGGGGACGAATCTCAGGTCAACCGTCTGAGAAAGTACTTCCGAGTGGCGATAGAATTGTAGAGTTAAGGCTGGTTATCGCTCGCGAAGGTGAACGTGCGGACAGTCGCTCTGGGGTCGATACTCTCGATATCGCTGCATGGAGTTATAGGCTGCGCAAGAGAGCGCTGAGCCTAAAGGATAGCGATTGGGTACAGATTGACGGCCCTGTTCATCGTCGATTTTGGCAGGGAGCCCATGGTGTTGCCAGTCGCTGGCAAATAGAAGCCTTCGAAATAACCCGTTTATAGGTAGGCTGAGCATTAGATGCACGCATCAGATGCCCTTATTGTCCACGTTAAATTGCGCGCCTGGCGCGAAAGGATCGGAAGCAATGAGTAATGATCTGCTTGCAACAATGCGCGCCCTTCTTGGCAAAGTATCTGAAGGGGAGAGTTCAGAAGTAATTGCCTCTATGAGTTCCTGGGCTCGCGAAAGTGGCGAAGTGATCAAAACTAAGGTGGAAGAGGAAGTCCAGCTAGCGGTATCTCGAATGGGGTTCATACGTCGAGAAGAATTTGAAAAACTTCAAAATGAAGTTGCCCAATTAAATAAGTCTGTACAACCTCAGCCAAAAGCAAGCGCTAAGAAGAGTTCATCTGTTAAAGCAAGCGCTAAGAAGACGACATCGAAGATAACTCCGGCGAAAGGTGTGGGAAAAAAATGAATGAAGAGAATACCGTTGAGAGCGAACTGGTCAATCAAGTCAAAGCTGAACTCAACGAGATAGATGCTCTAGATGTGTCAGAGCATGCGCCACGTTACGAAGCGCTGCACCAGCAATTGCAGCAAGCCCTCTCTTCCATTGACGGCTTATAGTAGAGAGAAGTGAAGGTTTTTCGTGAAAATTAGATTGGATGCAGAACTTGTTCGGCGCGAGATGGCTCGTTCGCGAGAGCAGGCATGCGATTTAATCGAATCACGAAATGTATTAGTCAATGGAATCCCAGCTACCAAAGCAGCGACTCAGGTGGACGCACAAACCTCAATCACGTTACAGGGCAAACGCGATGATTTTGTTTCTAGAGGTGGGCATAAACTTGCAGGTGCCTTAGATGCTTTTGCTGAAATAACGGTCACGGGCAAGCGGTGTCTTGATGCTGGCGCTTCCACTGGCGGGTTTACTGACGTGCTCTTGCGCCGAGGTGCTTCTGAAGTAGTTGCTGTTGATGTTGGCTATGGACAACTTGCCTGGGAGCTCAGACAAGATGCTCGTGTGCGAATTCTGGACCGAACGAATATTCGCCATCTCAGTCCTGAATTAGTAGGAGAGCCAATCGAGCTTATAGTCGCTGATCTTTCATTTATATCTTTATCCATCGTTTTGCCCGCATTAGCTTCGATTTCTACTCTTGAGGCGGATTACGCTGTGATGGTGAAACCTCAATTTGAAGTAGGAAGAGAGAGATTAGGGGCCGGTGGAGTTGTTCGAGATCCTCTCTTAAGAAAATCAGCGGTGATGGATGTTGCGCGATCTGCATTTGAAGTGGGGCTAGGAACTCGCGGCATTGTCGCAAGTCCGCTACCTGGTCCAGCAGGAAATGTTGAGTATTTCCTTTGGCTTCGCAGAGGCGCTCCACTTATTGATGAAATTGATTTAGAGCGAGCCATTGCGCAAGGTCCCCAATGATGAACAATCGTTGCGCACTTTTAGTTGTCAATCCATCCCGCGATGAAGCGGTGAGCGCTGCTCACGAATTATCCAAATTTTTAATGAAAAATAATTTCGCTCTTTACACTATCTCGGATCTTGAAATTGAAGGCGTTACTAACAGATCAATTGAATCACTCGAAGAAGTTGAAGTAGTTGTTGTACTCGGTGGCGATGGGACTATTTTACGCGGTGCCGAAGTCGCACGGATTCGAAATATCCCATTACTTGGCGTGAATTTGGGACGCGTAGGTTTTATGGCAGAAGTAGATAAATTTTCAATTGTGGAAGTAGCTCAATGTGTCGTAGATAAGAGTTATGTGATTGATGAAAGAATGGTTCTTTCATATCGCATTCTTCGCGATGGAGAAAATATTTCGACCGGTTGGGCGCTTAACGAAGTGACTGTAGAACGAAGTGAAACAGCGATGATAGAACTTTTTCTGCAGATTGATGAAAGGCCGCTATCTCGTTGGGGGTGCGATGGCATTATTTGCGCAACGCCAACCGGTTCGACTGCTTATGCCTTTTCAGCTGGTGGTCCTGTTGTGTGGCCAGAGGTTGAAGCCCTCGTTCTGTTACCGATTTCAGCCCATGCACTTTTCTCTCGCCCAATGGTAATTTCACCTTCTTCTGAAATAGTGATCGAAATCCAATCTCACAGGTCCCAACTCTCAGCGGATGCTTTACGAAGATTTGAGCTTCATGAGAATGATCGCGTTGTCATAACAAAAGATGCCCAAACAATTAAGTTAGCTCATATTAAAGCGACCTTGTTCACCGATCGATTAGTTGCGAAATTCAAGTTACCAATTGAAGGATGGCGAAGTGAGTGATCGCACTTATCTAGAAGAGATCCGAATTAAGAATATTGGTGTAATTACCGAGTCCAGCATTGAAATTTCGCCCGGTCTCACCGTCCTCACTGGAGAAACAGGCGCGGGAAAGACGATGGTCTTGACTGCTTTAAATCTCGTACTTGGTGGCAAAAGTGATAGTTCGATTGTCCGGTCAGGTGAAGAACGTCTAGCCGCGAGTGCTATTTTTCGAATTCCAAACGAGATGAAAAGTGTTCTCGATTCTTTCGGAGTAGAAACTGAAGACGGATCGCTTGTTCTTGCACGAACGGTTAATAGTGATGGTAAAAGTAAGGCTTTAGCCGGAGGTGTAGCAGTTCCTGCGAGCACTCTTTTGGCTCTTAGCGCCGAACTCGTTGAAATCCATGGACAATCTGCGAACTCAAGTATCGCAAAAAGTGCAAAGCAGAGAGAGTTGCTTGATCGTTTCGCGGGCTCAAACTTGGAGAAGGTATTGCAAATCTATCAGAACGAGTTGAGAAAGTATCACGACTTGAAAGATCGTATACGTGTGATGCGCGAGAGCGCTTCAAAACGAGACGAAGAGATTGCGCTCTTGAAAGATTTTGTAAAAAGTTTTTCTAAAATCAAGCCAATGCCTGGAGAAATCAGTGAGATTGAACAGCAAATAGCACGACTTTCAAGTGTGGAGGAGTTGCGTATCGCGGCGATGGGAGCATCTAACGTTCTTGAACACGAAGACGAAGGTGTTATCAATTTCTTGGGACAGGCGAGAAAATATTTGGATGCGGTAAAGGGGAAAGACGCTCTTCTTGAAAGCTTCTCGGATCAAATTTCTGAGGCCTTTTTCATTCTTGCCGATGTGTCACCAAACCTCTCCTCCTATTTGCAGTCCTTGGAAGCCGATCCTGCGCGTCTGGAATTCATTCAAGAACGCAAGGCTGAACTACTGTCTTTTATCAAAGTGTGGGAAAAAAATCTCATATTAGATGAAGCGCTGGAAAGCCTTATCAAACGTTCGCGAAGTGCTCACACTGATTTAGAAGACCTTGAAGGGGGAGAGACCAAGATTAGTGAACTTGAGGAAGAGTTAAAGTTATTGCGTACTCGCCTTGTGGAATTAGCAAAGCAATTAACTCAGGGCAGAGTAGATGCAGCGAAAGTTTTAGGCGAGAAAGTCTCAAATGAGATTCACCAATTATCGATGCCTCACACCAATTTTTTCGCTCGCGTTGAGTCTATTAATTATGAGGGTCAATTGAAGGAAAGTGATTTCACACAATGGGGGTGCGACGAAGTTTCAATGCTTTTGCAATCTCACACAGATGGCCCATTGGTTTCATTAGCAAAGGGCGCATCGGGTGGAGAACTTTCCCGCGTGATGCTCGCACTTGAAGTTGTACTCGCCGCGACGCATCCTGTGGGGACTTACATTTTTGATGAGATCGATGCTGGCATCGGGGGTAAGGCAGCAATTGAAGTGGGACGTCGACTAAGTGTTCTCTCAAAACATTCCCAAGTTATCGTAGTGACCCACCTCGCTCAAGTTGCGGCGTGGGCAGACACTCATTACGTAGTCATAAAAAGTCAAGATGGGACCATCACGGCGAGCGGTGTGAATCAGGTACTTGGGGAAAGTAGAGTTGAAGAGATTGCAAGAATGCTGGCAGGACTGGAGAATTCAACAAGTGCGAGAGAACACGCCGCGGAACTCTTGGCAATGAGGGTTTAACGCTCTTTGATGATAGGTTCGTCTTCCATGGGCCAGCCGCATGTAACTAAGCATCTATTCGTCACTGGCGGAGTCGCCTCAAGTTTAGGTAAGGGACTCACTGCATCAAGTCTTGGGAGATTGCTTATCTCACGTGGCGTACGCGTTACCATGCAAAAGTTAGATCCATATCTCAATGTGGATCCCGGGACTATGAATCCGTTTCAACACGGTGAAGTTTTTGTAACAAATGATGGAGCTGAAACGGATTTAGATATAGGCCACTATGAAAGATTTCTCGACACCGATCTTCAAGGTTCAGCTAATGTCACGACAGGTCAAGTCTATTCCCGAGTCATAGCGCGCGAACGACGCGGTGAGTATTTGGGCGAGACCGTACAAGTGATTCCACATATTACTAATGAAATCAAAGAACGTATTAGAGAAATGGCTTCCCCCGACATTGACATCGTGATTACTGAAATCGGTGGGACGGTTGGAGACATTGAGTCTCAGCCATTTCTCGAGGCAGCTCGGCAGATACGCCAAGAGGTAGGTAGAGATAATGTTTTCTATCTCCATGTTTCTCTTGTTCCCTATATCGGCCCATCTGGTGAATTGAAAACAAAGCCAACGCAACATAGTGTTGCCGCTCTTCGCAGTATCGGTATTGCTCCCGACGCAGTGGTGTTGCGCTCGGATCGATTTATTCCAGAATCTATCAAACGCAAAATTTCACTCATGTGCGATGTTGACTTGGAAGCCGTAGTAGCTGCTATGGATGCACCTTCTATTTATGACATACCTAAAGTTTTACACTCTGAAGGTTTAGATGCATACGTCATTAGACGTTTAGGCTTAAAAGCTCATGATGTGAAATGGGGCGAATGGGATGCACTTCTTGAGAAGGTCCACCATCCGGTACATGAGGTAACAGTTGCACTCGTCGGAAAATATGTTGACCTACCTGATGCGTATCTTTCGGTTACAGAAGCGTTGCGCGCGGGAGGTTTTGCAAATAGCGCCCATATTACGATCAAATGGGTTGCAAGTGATTTGTGTGATACGCCTGCGGGGGCTGCATCGGTTCTCTCCGATGTTGATGCGATATGTGTCCCTGGTGGCTTCGGAGTGCGTGGAATTGAAGGAAAATTGGGCGCACTTACGTACGCTCGGTTAAATAAAATTCCTACGCTTGGATTATGCCTTGGTCTGCAGTGCATGGTTATCGAAGCTGCACGAAATCTGGCAGGCATTGTCGATGCCAATTCGGCTGAGTTTGATCCTGATTCAGGAACTCATGTTATTTCGACAATGGATGGACAGAAAGAAGTAATCGCCGGAGAAGCTGACATGGGCGCAACTATGAGATTAGGTTTATATAAGGCGACACTTGATCCGGACTCTGTAGTGGCTCAAACATATGGTTTGCTGGAAATTTCTGAACGTCATCGCCATCGGTATGAAGTGAACAACAGCTACAGAGAGAAAATATCTGCCGCTGGATTAAAGTTCTCAGGAATTTTTAAAGAGAGAGACCTAGTAGAATTTGTGGAATTACCTCGTGAGGTTCACCCATATTATGTGGGAACTCAAGCTCATCCCGAGTTACGTTCGCGTCCCACACGTCCGCACCCATTATTCGTTGGACTCATTGCCAGCGCTATTGCATTGAAGGATTAATATGATTATTGGAGTACCAAAAGAGATCAAGGTCCACGAGTCACGTGTCGCAATCACTCCCGAGGGCGTGAGTGAGTTTATTCGAGCTGGGCACACTGTTCTCATTGAGGCTGGTGCCGGCATAGGCTCCGCAATCTCAGATGAGGATTATATGTCACAAGGAGCTCAGATGCTTCAAAGCGCTTCTGAAGTGTGGAAGCAAGCTGAGATGATTTTGAAAGTGAAAGAGCCAATAGAGACTGAATATCCACTGATGAGAAAAGGGCAGATTCTTTTTACCTATCTCCATCTCGCTGCATCAAAATCGTGCACTGATGCACTGATCGCAAGTGGCTCAATTGCAATTGCCTACGAAACAGTAGAGGTCAATGGTTCCTTGCCGTTACTGGCCCCGATGAGTGAAGTTGCTGGGCGCATGGCAACGCAGGTAGGTGCAACTGCTCTGCAACGCCCTCATGGCGGTCGCGGTGTATTGCTCGCGGGAGTTCCAGGTGTTGCTCCCGGAAGAGTTGTCGTGATTGGCGCAGGAGTTGCGGGCCTTAATGCAGCGGTGATCGCCTTGGGAATGGGCGCAGATGTAACCGTTATTGATAGATCACTTTCTCGCTTGGCAACCATTGATTCCTTGTATTCAGGACGGATAAAGACCTTGGCTGCTTCTCATGCGGCTATTGATCGTGAAATACGCCAGGCTGATCTAGTTATTGGCGCCGTATTGGTGCATGGAGCTAAGGCGCCAAAATTAGTGTCTAATGCTCAAGTGAAATTGATGAAGTCGGGGTCGGTTCTTGTAGATATCGCAATCGACCAAGGTGGCTGCTTTGAAGATTCGCACGCGACCACTCATGCGGACCCTGTTTTTAAAGTGCATGATTCTATTTTTTATTGCGTGGCAAATATGCCTGGCGCAGTGCCCGCAACATCGACATATTCTCTGACTAATGCAACAACTCCTTATGCCTTAGCTATTGCGAATAAGGGATGGTTGCGCGCGCTGACAGAAGATTCAAATTTGGCGAAAGGTCTTAATGTCAATGACGGAAAGATTACATATCAAGAAGTTGCTGATGCGCATAGCTATAAGCACGTCCCGATGATCTTCTAGAGTTATTTATGAAGGCGATGAGTAATAAAATATTTCAGAGTTTTCTGGACCACTTACGTATCGAACGTGGATTAGCACCTAATTCCATAGAAGCCTACAAGCGGGATCTTGCAAAATTTTCTGGATACATGAATGACAAGGGAATCGAAATCTCTCAAGTTGAGGAGAGTCATTTTTTGGAATTTCTTGATGGATTACGTTCCAGCGGACTTTCACAGGGAAGTGTCAATAGGAACCTTTCTTCTCTTCGATCGTTTTTTAAATATCTAGCAAACGAATTTGATGTACCAAACGTCACAACCGGTCTCGCGGTAGCCCAACTTCCAAAACGCCTACCTAAAGCCCTTACGGTAAGTGAAATTTTTTTATTGATTGACAGCGCAGATCGCTTGGATAATCCCACATCACTACGCGATAAGGCTTTACTCGAATTGCTTTACAGTAGTGGCGGCAGAGTGAGTGAGCTAATTGGTTCAAATTTGGGCGATTTTACTTCTCTGGAAACCGAGAGTGGTTCAGTAACAATATTAAAGCTACGGGGGAAAGGTGGCAAAGAGAGAGTGGTTCCACTTGGAAGTTTTGCAGTTAAGGCGATCGAAAACTACCTGACTCGAACAAGACCCTTGTTGGCCACCCGAAACTCGAAGGGCACAGGCGCTCTCTTTCTTAATTCACGAGGAACTAGATTGACGCGTCAAAGTGCATGGAACGTAGTAACTGCAGCTGCAAAACAAACAGGCTTAGAAGGAAAAGTTTCTCCACACGTTTTCCGGCATTCATACGCAACTCACTTGCTCGATGGAGGAGCAGACATTCGCGTTGTCCAGGAATTACTTGGCCACGCCTCTGTTACAACAACACAAATCTACACACTGATAACCATCGATAAAGTTCGTGAAACGTATAGCCTTTCGCACCCTCGAGCACGGACTTAATTACTGGCCGCGTAACCTGCGTGCCAGAATGCTTTGATCGCCTTTAGCTTCTAAGTCGGCAATAATTACGGCAATAGATTCGCGAACTATGCGACCGCGATCAACCCCTAAACCTAAATCTCCACGTAACTGCAATCGAGCCTGATCCAAGTCATAGAGTTCATCAGGGGAGAGGTAGACAGTTATTTTCTCATCATGACGTTCGCGACCCGATGGCGCCTTTTCAACGGATGTAACTCTTCTTCGAGCTATAGATCGAACACCCTTTTTTGAAGGTGAAATAGTTGGTGCGGCGATTGATGGAGCGACCAAAGGGCGAGCAGGTTCAGTGTCAGTGGTGCGCACCGAAGTGAGTGCCGGTGATGTGGACCTAAACAATTCATCTGCCCCTGGCAAACTTGCTCTACGTGTCATTGTGCGCCTCCTCTGGCTATGAGTTCTCTTGCTAAACGTCGATAAGAGGCAGCGCCTGTTGACGAAGAAGCATAGGTAGTGATCGGTTCACCAACCACTGTTGTTTCTGGAAAACGAATCGTTTTGGAAATTATGGTTTCAAATACATCTTCTGGATATTTTTCAAGAATTGCTCCAAGTACTTCTCTGTTATGAAGAGTTTTCTTGTCATACATTGTGGCAAGAATTCCAATTAATTTAAGATCAGGATTGAGAAAGTTCTTCACTTTATCTAGATTGCCTTTAAGTTCAATGAATCCATGAAGAGCAAAGTATTCACATTGGAGGGGAACAATTACTTCATCCGACGCAACCAGAGCATTAATCGTCAGCTGACCCATGGTCGGTTGGCAATCGATGAGGATCACATCGTAGAAATCACGAAGAGGGGTGAGCGCTCTCTTGAGATACTGCTGCCCGCCAATTTCTGCGCCCAATGTGGTCTCAGCAGTTCCTAAGTCTCGATTTGCTGGAAGAAAATCAAGGCCAGCAACCGATGATTTTAAAACAATTTCATCTACATTGGCGCTCGGCGTCATCAAGGCGTAGTACACGGTTTGTTCAAGAGGCAGACTATGTGCGTTGACACCAAGGCCGAGGGAAAGACCCCCTTGCGGATCAAAATCGACGAGAAGAACTCGTCTGCCTAATTCAGCAAGGCTAGCTCCTAAATTAATTGTTGAAGTGGTTTTACCTACTCCGCCTTTTTGATTAAATATTGCGATGATTTTGGCATGTCCGTGGGTGGTCAACGGTGCTGGCACCGAGAAACTCATGGGAGGACGACCTAGAAGTGCTGAGGTAGTCGCGACATCATCATCAATTGTCGATTTAGCGTTCAAGCGAGAAACCTCTTTCTATACCTTTCGGCCGACTGTACGCGTTAGCCACGTAGTGAGCAAGTGCGCAAAGACTCAAAAGTAAAGTACGGTTCGCTGGTGGAAACTGAGATAACCAACGAGCCTGTCGTACAGGAGATCTCTGGCCCCTTTTCGGTTCACCTAGAGAATTTTGATGGACCCTTTGATCTACTTCTTCAGCTCATCTCGCGCCACAAAATGGACATTACAGAGGTTGCTTTAAGTACCGTCACCGACGAATTTATCGCCTTCATCCGAGCCTTGGAGATTTCGGGAGAAGGGTGGCGATTAGATCAAGCCACGGAATTTCTCGTGATCGCGGCAACATTGCTTGATCTCAAGGCGGCGAGATTATTGCCTTCCGGGGAAGTTGATGATGAAGAAGATTTGGCGCTTCTGGAGGCTCGAGACCTTCTCTTTGCCCGCCTTCTCCAATATCGCGCCTTTAAAGAGATCGCGGCAACATTTAGCGAGCGGATTGCGCAAAGCGATAAAAGCTTTGCTCGCATAGTCGCCTTGGATCCCGCTCTTTCAGCCCTTTTGCCTGAGGTTCTCATCGGCGTAGGCGCCGCCCGTTTTGCCGCGATTGCAGAGAGGGTTTTGACACCTAAGTCGGCACCAGTGGTAGCTGTTGAGCATCTACACAGCGCTCAAGTGAGCGTAACTGAGCAGTCTCAACTAGTGGTTGAGGCTTTGCGCCGCTCCAGATCGATGACTTTTAGAGCACTCGTGCTTGATGCTGAAAGCACTTTGGTGATTGTGGCGCGATTCTTGGCTCTTTTGGATCTTTACAGGCAGGGCGCCCTGCGCTTTGAACAGGTGGTGGCTTTGGGGGAGCTCCAGATCAGTTGGACAGGCCCAGATGATGGAGAGATTGAGACTACCGATGAATTTGATATACCTATCGTTTTAGACGACTCATATGATGTCGTGGAACCTGGAGGGGAAAATGCCTAATTCTGAGCTCCTGCGCTCAATTGAAGCGATTCTGATGGTCGTGGACGAGCCAGTTACTGAAATAACACTTGCGACGGTCCTTGAAGTTCCAACGGATGAAATCTCGGCGGCGCTCACAGCGCTCATAGAGAGCTACGAAGGGAGAGGGTTCACCCTTAAGGCCATCTCAGGCGGGTGGCGCTTCTATAGTCATCCTGAGTGCGCCTCCGTAGTGGAGAAATTCGTGCTTGACGGTCAGCAGAATCGGTTAACCCAGGCAGCTCTTGAAACCTTGGCAGTAATTGCCTATCGCCAGCCTGTTTCACGAGCCAGAGTCTCGGCCATACGAGGAGTTAATGTAGAAGCGGTCATGAAGACTTTAGTGACGAGAGGCCTTGTGGAGGAATTCGGCCTCGAGCCAGAAACAGGCGCAATTCTATACAAGACAACGACCTATTTTCTTGAGCGCCTAGGTCTTAATAACCTCGAAGACCTTCCAGCCTTAGCGCCGTACTTGCCTGACCTTGATCACTTAGATGAGATTCTTGAATCTCTCATCGACTAACACGCTCAATTAGCAAAGCCTATTTCTTACCTCTACACTTACACTTGCCCGGCCACAGCCGTGCGATGACTGTCGAGAATGGATAGCCACATGGCCGAAATGCGCCTTAATAAGATTATTGCCGATGCAGGAATAACCAGCCGCCGAGGTGCTGATGAACTGATATCAGATGGTCGAGTCAGCGTAGATGGAAAAATCGTAAGAGAACTTGGTGCGAAATGTGACGCTGAGAAGTCTATAGTAATGGTTGATGGTGAGACAATTCATCGAAGTTTGACCAAAACTTACCTTGCACTTCATAAACCAAGAGGTGTTGTGTCAACCATGTTCGATCCCGAAGGAAGGCCATCGCTATCAGATTTCATCAACTTAAGGACCGAGAGGCTTTTTCATGTGGGTCGCCTTGATAAGGATTCCGAAGGGCTAATTTTGCTTACAAATGATGGCGATATGACCTTTCGCGCCACGCACCCATCCTTTGGATTAGAAAAAACTTACATCATTGAATTTGATGGAAAATTGCCGGTTGGAGTCGAGAAAACACTACTTAAAGGTGTTGAACTCGAGGATGGGATGGGTCGAGTCCTGACCTTTAAACAGCTCTCTCCAGCCTGGATTGAAGTAAGCATCCACGAAGGCCGGTACCACATTATCCGTCGCCTAATGGAGGCGGTAGGCGTAGATGTGCTGCGATTGATCAGAACCAAATTCGGTCCTATCTCGCTTGGGGAAACTCTCGAAGGTCGTTGGCGAGACCTCAACGAAGGAGAGATAACTAATCTCTATACAGCTTTAGATTTAAAGAAATAAGTCTATTTAAGGTTTTTTTCACAATAGTCTTTTTATCGTTTTATCTATATTCCAGGTTGAATTATCGATAAGTCGCCAAAAATACAAGTTATTGGGCTGGATAAAATCGATAAATCTATATAATTGGGATGGCAATGGAATTCAAAAGCACCCTGGTCGACTTGGATTAATAACCATTTATCGCTAAACGTATAAACTATTTTATTGTTTAAAGCACTAAGGCGATGCCGCACTCTTACTCAAAGTCACGCTACGATTCTCACATGACTGTGCGAGCGATACGTGGAGCGATTCAAGTTGAGTCCAACACCGAGGAGGCCATTTCGCAAGGCTCAAAGGAGCTTCTCACTCGGATTCTTCAAGTCAATGAGTTGGCCCCACAAGAAATTATCTCGGTTATTTTCACAGCCACCGCAGACCTCAATGCCACCTTTCCAGCGCGAGCGGCGAGAGAACTTGGTTTCGAGCTAGTTCCGCTCTTATGTGCAGTAGAAATAGACGTCCCAGGAGCCCTTGCGCGGACTATCCGAGCGCTCATTCATTGCAATTCATCTCGATCCCCTGAACAAATCGAACATGTTTATCTGGGTGGGGCAAGTGTTTTGCGCCAGGATTTAGCTCAATAATGGAGTACTTATGGGGCTAAAGAGCGTTCGAATCATCGGTTCTGGCCTCATTGGAACGTCTATAGGCCTGGCTCTCTCGGCCAAAGGTGTAGATGTCGAGATGGTCGACTCCGATGAAGAGGCGCAGGCGCTGGCCCAAGAATTAGTTGGTTATTCGGGGGAGCCTGACGTCGCCGACTTAATTATCATTGCGGTTCCTATTGGAGCATTCAAAAAGGTTATTAAGAGTGAATTTGCATTAAATCCCAACTCGATATTTATAGATATTAGCAGTGTTAAAACTAAACCTCTAGTAGACGTGTCAGAAATAGATGGTCTAGAGGAGAGATTTTGCTTCACTCACCCCATGGCTGGCCGAGAGGTGGGAGGGGCGCAGTCCGCTCGCGGCGATCTGTTTGCCTCGAGACCGTGGATCATCACACCCACTCTTTTAACAAGTGAGCATGCCATTGCCATAGCAACTGAGGTGGCCGAAATGTGTTCGGCGATTACTTTTCACATGCCGCCTGCCGAGCATGATAAGGCAGTCGCGCTGGTCTCACATCTTCCTCAGATCCTTGCCTCACTCTTGGCTAAGGCGCTCACTTCGGGAGAGCCCACGTGGCTAGAGCTTTCGGGTCAGGGATTAAGGGATATGACGCGCTTGGCCGGCTCAAGTGCGGTGCTTTGGGAGGAAATACTTTCAAGTAATGCGTCCCATATCCGTCCTTTATTGATAAGTCTACAAAAAGACTTAACCATTCTTGTTGAGAGCCTCAATGACTCACGTGTAGCTCACGCACTTATTGAAGATGGAAATAAGGGTCGAGAACGCATACCGGGAAAGCATGGCGGGACGGCTCGTGACTACACATATGTGCCGATTGTGATCCAAGATAAACCTGGGCAATTAGCAGCTCTTTTTAACGAGTGTGCAGTCGCTGGAGTCAATGTGGAAGATCTAACTATCGAACATACACCGGGTCAATTTACGGGGCTGGTGACCTTGGCTATTCTTTCCTCTTTGGATGCCTATAAGTTAACTACACATCTAAGCACGCGGGGTTGGAGCATTCACGCTTCACGTAATTCATAACTCACACCAGGCAATAGAATGAATGCATGGGCATTGTCGTAGCAGTAGATGGCCCGAGCGGAGCTGGAAAATCGAGCGCTTCTAAGTTGGTAGCTATCCGTGCTGGTTGGAACTACTTAGACACAGGCGCCTTATATCGAGGCGCAACGTGGGTAGCTCAACGCGAGGAGTGCAAAGATCCTGCTGAAATAGTTGCCGCATTAAAGCGCTCACCTTTGCGTTTCGTTTGCAATCCACTTACCCCGCAACTATTCGCAGGGGATACCGAGATAACAGACGAGATTCGCTCGCAGGAAGTTACCGGGCATGTAAGCGTTGTTGCAGCGATGTTGGAAGTTCGCAAAGAGTTACTCGCGATACAGAGAAAATATATTTCAGAGGCGACACGTGGCATCGTAGTAGAAGGAAGAGATATCGGAACCGTCGTAGCACCTGATTCAGCACTGAAGATTTATCTCACCGCTGATCTTGAAGCGCGCGCTCTTCGTCGAGATAAAGAGATTGAAGTTGGCGTCACGGAAGTGAAGAAGTCTTTGAATTCAAGAGATGTCATTGATTCCACCCGGAGCGCCTCTCCTCTCACAATTGCTCAGGACAGTGTTGTGATTGATTCAACGCAACTTTCCTTGGATGACACCGTCGAACGAATTTGGGAACTTCTGAAAGAGCGTTCACTTCTTGGGCTTCCAATAGTTGGAATCTTGGGACGTCCCAATGTTGGTAAATCCACATTAATAAATCGATTCATTGGCCGTAGAGAAGCCATAGTTGAAGACACGCCTGGCGTGACGAGAGACAGAATTCAATATGAATGCGAATGGGGCGGTCGTCGCTTCATCGTGATGGACACAGGTGGCTGGGAATCAAAGCCAGATGGCATCTCTATTCAAGTAAGCGCCGGCGCCGAAATAGCTATGCGCGAATCTGATGTTCTATGTTTTGTGGTGGACTCACAAGTTGGTGCACTAGATGAAGACGATGTACTCGTTCAAGAGTTACGCAAGGCAAAAAAACCGATTATTTTGATCGCTAACAAAGTGGACAGCGAACGAGAAGAGTCGGATGCGCACGCGCTATGGAATTTAGGACTGGGTGAGCCATATTTTGTTTCAGCACTTCACGGGCGCGGTAGCGGTGATCTCTTAGATAAAATTGTTTCCGTTCTTCCTGAAGTAGGTGGAGCACAGGTGCAAGATGGTTATCGGCGTGTTGCCCTCATTGGTCGTCCAAACGTCGGTAAATCAAGTCTTCTCAATGCATTAGCTGGTGAAGAGCGAGCAATCGTTTCCGAAATTGCTGGCACTACTAGGGATCCCGTGGATGAGTTAATAGAGTTCGGGGGATCTATTTGGAGATTTGTTGATACTGCTGGTTTGCGTAAGCGGGCGAATCAAGCAAGTGGTACAGATTATTACGCCACACTTCGTACGCAGGCTGCCTTGGAGCGTTGTGAAGTTGCGGTGGTGGTTCTTGATGCAAGCGAACCCATTTCCGAGCAGGATTTGCGAATCATTACTATGGTCGAAGAGGCTGGAAAAGCCATGGTTATCGTGATGAATAAATGGGACTTGGTTGATGAAGATAGACGAGACCAGCTTGATCGAGAAATTGATCGACATCTTGATCAAGTCGAATGGGCTCAGAGAGTTAACGTTGCAGCGAAAACTGGATGGCATAGAGATCGCCTAGCTCCGGCTTTGAGAACCTCCCTTGATAGTTGGGAGAAGAGAGTTCCAACGAGTAAGTTAAATTCCTTCCTAGGCGCACTGATCGGGCAGACTCCGCCACCCGTCCGTGGAGGAAAACAACCGAAGGTTTATTACGCAACTCAAGCTGGTATTGCTCCTCCGAAATTTGTGGTTTTCTCCAGTGGCTGGATTGAAGCGTCGTACCGTCGATTTATTGAACGACGTTTACGCGAAGAATTCTCATTTCCAGGCACTCCAGTACAAGTTGCTGTCCGCGTAAAAGAGCGTGACTAAAGAATTCTCATGATGATGCGAATGGGTTCCGGAACAAATTGGACGTTACCTAATGTGTTGAGTATTTTGCGGGCTTGTGGAATTCCACTTTTTTTCTACCTAGCTCTTGTGACGCATCAGGACGGTTGGGCCGTATTGCTTTTAGCACTTGGTGGCGCTTCAGATTACTTTGATGGAAAGATAGCTAGAGCTTGGGGCCAAGAATCTAGCCTTGGTGCGATGTTGGATCCTGCAGTAGACAGGCTCTATATAGTCTCTACTCTTGTTGTTCTCTATATGCGAGATGTCATTCCACTATGGCTAATAGCAACATTAGTCATCAGAGATATTCTTCTAGCTCTACTTGCCTTAGTTCTAAAAGGCAAAGGATATGGATTGCTGACGGTCACCTTTCTTGGCAAGGCAGCGACCTTTACTTTGCTTTATGCCTTCCCTTTTCTTCTTCTCGGCCTTGCCAAGACAACCTTTGGGTCAGTGGCCTACGTTGTGGGTTGGTCATTCGCGATATGGGGAGTTGCGCTCTATGTGTACACGGGTATGAGCTACTTCCGCATTGGACTTCGAAGGATTAGAGTCGGGTCCAGCTTTGAAGTACTTGAATAATCTGTACCATTACACAATATCCCGGAATTACGATTAGGAGCGGACATGTCACTCATCCCAGATGATTTGCAATACACAAAGGAACACGAATGGGTTGGAGCTACCGCTCAGGACACCGTGCTTCGTTTTGGGATTACAGATTTCGCGCAAGGCGCACTCGGAGACATCGTCTACGTGCAACTTCCTAAAGTTGGTGAAAAAATTATCGCTGGTGATGTGTGTGGTGAAGTGGAATCGACTAAGAGCGTTTCTGAAATCTTTGCACCAGTCAGTGGAACCGTGACTGCGGTTAACGAATCTCTCAATAATGCTCCCGAGACGATTAATTCCGATCCATACGGTGCTGGGTGGCTCGTGGATGTAGAAGTATCACAAGCGCCAACTGAACTCTTAGGTGCCTCAGAATACGGTGAAATCACGGCTTGACCAGGACCCACATACTTCTCTAGTGTCACCCTTAAGTTTAAGGTGAGTGAAAAAGGGGGAGTGAACGTGTCGGCAGAGCCTGATGAGCGCGAACTAACCTCAACACTACATCTGGGCTTAAGGTCTCTTTCGCAGCCCGTGTCAACAAATGAAGTTGATGAATATCTTCAGACCGCTACTGCTCAAGAACGTGCGACCATCGAGGAGATCCAAAACGGTGATTCCAGCAGAGCGATGATTATTATTCACAGGGGCCCGCAGAAAGGTTCACGTTTCTTGATTACATCTGAAGGGGTTGCAATTGGGCGATCTCCGGAAAGTTCAATATTTCTTGACGATGTAACGGTATCGAGAAAGCATTGCGCTATCGCCTTTAATTCGCAGGCGCTTTTTGAAATAAGTGATTTAGGAAGCCTCAATGGGACCTATCTAAATAATACAAGTGTCACACAAAGTATTCTTGGCAATGGAGATCAAATTCAAGTTGGAAAGTTCCATATGATTTTTGTTTCACACGTTCATCAAAAACAATCAGGGGAGAAGTAAATGAGTGTTCCAGCTCGTGCGTATCTAAGTATCGGTGAAGTATTATCGAAACTGCGTGGAGATTTCCCGGATATAACAATCTCCAAGATCCGCTTTCTGGAATCCGAAGGTCTCATAGAGCCACAGAGAACGCCATCTGGGTATCGTAAGTTTACGAGTTCAGATTTAGAGCGTTTGAGATATGTCCTTCTCGCTCAGCGAGATCAGTATCTTCCCCTTCGAGTCATCAAAGATAATCTTGATGCTCTCGACCGAGGATTAGAACCTGCAGCCACTGGTGGCGTTGCCGCGCCCAGACATAGTCTTGGACTAGCAACTGTCGCCGGTGAATTGGCCCCAGCAGCTTTTGAACAAGCTACTGACATGCGCCTATCTCGTGAAGAACTTATCTCTGCCAGCGGTCTACGCGAGGATCAACTCGTAGAACTTGAGTCGTTCGGGTTGATATCACTTCGTGGCCGTCATTATGATTCAGACGCACTTGCTGTTGCTAAGGCCGTCACGGAGATGTCGAGTTTTGGAATCGAAGCCAGACATCTGCGATCATTTAAATCTGCAGCTGATCGTGAAATTGGCCTGATTGAACAAGTTATTACGCCATTGACTCGCCAAAAGAGCGCTGAATCCAAGGCGCGAGCTCAAGAGGTGCAGAAGGAGATTGCATCTCTATCTATACGATTACATGCCGCCCTTGTACGCGGCGGACTCCATCGTTTTCGTTGAGAGTGAAATAATTTGAGAGTGAAGAGCGTTATAAAGGCATGATGGTTGCCATGGAAGTTGTCGGAGTCCGCATAGAAATGCCCTCCAATCAGCCAATTGTCCTGCTCAAAGAGATTGATGGAGTGCGATTCCTTCCCATATGGGTGGGCGCGGTGGAAGCGACGGCTATTGCTTTCGCGCAACAAGGGGTGACACCACCACGACCTTTAACACACGATCTTTTGCAAGACGTTCTCGAGTCACTAGATGCGACTATGACGTCCGTTCAAATCACCGCAATCGAGGAAGGTGTTTTCTATGCAAATCTTCAATTGCGCGATGCAACCGGTACCTCACTTGTAGTCTCTGCTAGACCATCGGATGCGATAGCCCTCGCCTTGCGAACTCACAGCAATATTTTGGCGGATGGCGAGCTCCTTGATTCAGTTGGAATTGAGATTCCAGAGCAGGGGATTGAAGGCGCTGAAAGCACGCAGGAGTTAGAAGCTTTTCGGGAATTTCTGGAGCAAATTAATCCGGAAGACTTTGCAGGATAGGCTTAAAACTCTCAATCTCAAGTAGAGGTTTTGGGAGTGTCGTTCCTGTATTTTTCCCTCGCTATCTCGTACCCTTAATCACTCCCCAAGAGAATTGAGCATTTCGTGAGCGTAGATTTCGATCAGATTGGCTACAGAGGCGCGACAGCATGTTCTGCCGCAGGAATCACGTATCGGCAACTCGATTATTGGGCGCGAACTGGTTTAGTAGAACCAAGCATTCGACCGGCTGGCGGTTCAGGCACTCAGCGCCTCTATGGTTTCAGAGACATTCTCGTTCTTAAAGTTGTGAAGCGTTTACTTGACGCTGGAGTCTCTTTGCAAAACATTCGAACAGCGGTCAATCATTTGAGAAGTCGCGGAGTTACTGAGCTCGAGCGAATCACGCTAATGAGCGATGGCGCATCAATTTATGAGTGTGGTAGCCCGGATGAAATCGTGGACCTCTTGCAAGGGGGACAGGGAGTATTCGGTATCGCAGTAGGCAAGGTGTGGCACGAGGTTGAAGGTTCCCTCTCGCTGCTCCAAGGTGAACTAAATGGCGCGGTGATAGGTGGCGAAAGTAACGACGAATTATCCCTTCGCCGCAACCGCAAAGGCGCCTAAAGAGTCATATTCTGTTCCTGTGCGTTTGCCACCTGGCTAACGCTTCTAAGGAGCACTCGCGATGTCAGGTAAGAGCACACAACTTCCATATGATGCATTTGAACGTCGCCACATAGGGCCTTCGAGTGAGCAAGAAAAAGCTTTGCTCCTTGAGCTTGGATATCAGGACATGGATTCCTTTATCGCTGACGTACTTCCGAGCAATATCGCAATGAGTCATAGATTATCAAGTGCATTACCTGCACCCCTGAACGAAGTTGAGACCATAGGAGCACTTCGTGCATTAGCGGATAAGAATATTTTATTTACTTCTTTAATAGGTACCGGTTACTACGCGACAATCACACCACCTGTAGTTTTGCGAAACGTTCTTGAAAACCCAGCGTGGTATACGGCGTATACACCGTATCAGCCAGAGATTTCGCAGGGACGATTAGAAGCACTCTTCGCTTTCCAAACCACTGTGTGTGATTTAACTGGGTTGCCTGTCGCAAATGCTTCAATGCTCGATGAAGCAACTGCCGCAGCCGAAGCAATGACTCTTGCTCGTAGAGTTTTCAAAGGTGGGGATGAAGCAATTTTTCTCATAGATCAAAACGTTCATCCACAAACGAAAGCCGTTATACATACCCGAGCAAAGCCACTCAATATACGCATTGAAGAATTTAATGCAAACGATAAATTTTCTGATTCATCTGAAATTTTTGGAGTGCTTGTTCAATACCCTGACACACGCGGCGAGATAAATGATTTTGCTGAACTCGCTCATGCTGTTCATGCTAAAGGCGCTCTTTTAATTGCAGCGACAGATTTACTTGCATTGACTCTTATTGTCGCACCAGGGGAGTGGGGAGCCGATATTGCAATTGGATCTGCTCAACGTTTCGGAGTACCCATGGGATTTGGAGGGCCGCACGCTGGATTTATGGCGGTCCGCGAAGGGCTAGAGCGCTCTATACCTGGTCGGCTTATAGGTCAAAGCGTTGATACACATGGGTCTCCGGCATTTCGGTTAGCTCTTCAAACACGTGAACAACATATTCGTCGCGATAAGGCTACAAGCAATATTTGCACTGCCCAAGTACTCCTTGCAGTGATGAGCGCGTTTTACGCCATGTGGCATGGACCGGTAGGACTCAGAACAATCGCTTCGCGAATACACAGCCAAACATTTTCATTTGCTTCCGCTTTGAAAAGTGCTGGTTTCACAATTGAGAACTCACATTTTTTTGACACGTGTGTAGTTGAGGTGCGAGATGCTGATGCTATTCATAAAAAAGCTGCAGAGTTAAAAATAAATCTGCGAGCTATTGACTCTTTGCACGTTGGTTTTTCATTTGATGAATTAACAAGTGCTAAAACCTTGGCTGATCTTTCAGAAATTTTTGGTATTGAAACAGTGGAAATCCGACAGGGGAGTACCGCCATTCCCGCAACCCTCGTTCGTACTTCATCATATTTGACTCATCCCATTTTTAACACGAATCACTCAGAGACCGGAATGTTGCGCTATATACGGACACTTTCAGATCGCGATTTAGCTCTGGATCGAACAATGATTCCTCTTGGCTCATGCACAATGAAACTCAATGCAACGACAGAAATGGAAGCCGTTACCTGGCCAGAATTTTCTTCGTTACATCCCTTCGCACCATTGGAGCAAAGCGTTGGATCACGCGAGTTAATCCAAGAATTATCTGATTGGTTGCTCGCAATCACTGGCTATGACGCAGTGTCATTACAGCCAAACGCCGGCAGTCAAGGAGAGTTTGCTGGGTTGCTAGCAATAAGAAATTATCATGATTCTCGAGGCGATATTCATCGCACGATATGTCTCATTCCATCGAGTGCTCACGGGACCAATGCAGCCAGTGCTGTAATGGCAGGGATGAAAGTTGTTGTAATTTCTTGTGACGAACACGGAAATGTAAGCCTCGATGATTTGAAATCGAAAATTGCTGAACATTCCATAAACCTGGCAGCGCTAATGGTCACATATCCGTCAACTCACGGAGTTTTCGAATCGGAAATTACTCAGATATGTGGACTTATTCACGATGCGGGAGGCCAAGTTTATGTTGATGGTGCAAATCTCAATGCACTCGTTGGTTTGGCACAGCCTGGGAAATTTGGTGCAGACGTATCGCATTTGAATCTTCATAAAACTTTTTGCATTCCACATGGTGGTGGGGGACCAGGTGTTGGCCCAGTGATCTCGCGAGAACATTTAGCGCCTTTTTTACCGAACCATCCACATGATTCGACTGCTGGGCCATCAACAGGACCTGGACCAGTAAGCGCCGCACCCTATGGATCAGCAAGTATTTTGCCGATCTCTTGGGCATACATTCGAATGATGGGTGGCGAAGGACTCACGCACGCAACTCAGGTTGCAATCTTGTCAGCTAATTACATTGCACAGAGATTAAATCCATATTTCCCAGTGCTCTACACAGGCAATAACGGACGCGTTGCACATGAATGTATTTTAGATCTTCGCGACATAACGAAAGAAAGTGGAGTAACTGTCGATGATGTAGCAAAGCGGCTCATGGACTACGGCTTTCACGCTCCGACGATGAGTTTTCCCGTTGCTGGAACATTAATGGTTGAGCCGACTGAAAGTGAAGATATAGCCGAGATCGAAAGATTCATTCAAGCAATGATTTCGATTCACGGGGAGATTATGGATGTACAAGAAGGTCGCATTTCGCATGAGCAGAGCGCCCTAGCATTCGCCCCTCACACAATTGCAGATGTAGTAACTTCAGATTGGCAACGAGAGTACCCAAGGGAAGTTGGAGCCTTTCCAGAGACCTTAGAAGGTCTGATTCCGGGCGAGATAATTGGATTGCGTTCTAAATATTGGCCGACTGTCGGTCGAATAGATGGCGCCTTCGGTGATCGCAATCTGGTTTGCTCGTGCCCACCAGTATCTGACTTCGCTTAAGTCAGATACTGGGAGAGGTTCGCTTCTTCTTATTTACTTTACATAATGTTACTTATCGGCGCTAGTCAGGATCTCTTTACGTCTGCGCGAAAGCCCATATAGGCCCAAGCTAGTGCCTAGATTTATTAACGGAAAGTAGCCGCCCACTCTATTTGAAGGTGTTTGCGAGTCTACTGGCGCAAGTTGAACGGTACCTTGAAGTGATTGAGCAATGTCGACACTGCTTTTCTTGTACACGTGGCCCGAACTAGTAACAAAGGCACTGACGCCCGTAGTGGAAATACTTACTGCATAGCGGTCGTTTTCCATGGCTCTAATCCTGGTGATATCGAGTTGTTGTTCGCTTTCCGCAGTGTCGGCAAATGTTGCACTGTTTGTCTGTACAAGTAGGAAATTAGAAGCAGCTGACATTGTTCTGACCGCGCCATCGTCAATTAATTCAAAACAGATGACTGGACCGATAACTGCTTCATTGACTCGATGAGTAACAATCTCATTTGAAGGCGTGAAATCTGCGACATCCTTAGCGTAAGGGGAGACTATCTCGGCCAAGGTTCGAAGTGGCATGTATTCACCAAATGGCGTCAAATGCCGTTTTATGTAGATAGAACCACTCCCCTGATCTGGATTCCACAAAATCGATGCATTTTGAAGTACACCGGTGTGATGAAGAACCGCTCCAAATATTAAAGGGGTGCGGAATTCGTCGACAATTTTTGTGATTGTCAATCCAACGGAGGGATTGCTGTATGGATCCACATCTACTGCATTTTCGGGCCATACGATCACATCAGGTAACTGTGTTTGATGTGACACGCTGCGCAGTGTTTGCTGTACGTGAAGGTTAAAAACCTCAGTCGCACGAGCGTTGAAATTTAGTCCAGGGCGTGGAACATTTCCTTGAATTGCAAGAACATCGAATGGTTTGCCTATTAATGCAGAGTTAGGAATAGAGATGCACAGTGTTATTAATATTATTATGGATACCAATGCCCATGAATGTGGTTTGGAAAACAATAGGTACACAGCAATTCCAAAATACAGTGTCAACAAAGTCAATCCGGAAGTTGAAATAAATCTAACCACATCTGCATAGGGCGCATCAGCTTGACTAAACGCAATTCGATTCCATCCGAAGCCCCCGAATGGGTAGTGGGTCCGCATGAGCTCCATCAAAAGATAAACAGGAGGTAACAGAAAGATGCGCGAAAATCTTTCTCTTTTCCATGAAATAAATCCTAAAGGAATAAAGAAAAGAGATTCCAAGATTGAAAGAATCGCCCACGGTATTACTCCTACATAACGCCCGCTCCACGACAAGGTGAGCAAATTAAATGTTAATCCAAAAATAAAGGCAACAAGATAACTTCGCCGTGTTTTAGTTACTGAATATAGAAAAATTGCTATTGCTATTGGAGCGAGCCACCATTGATCAATTGGTGCAAAGGCACATGAAAGAGTTGCGCCAGAAATAATTGCAAGCAAAGCACTTACCATCCAAGAGCTGCAATCATTCGATCGATACTAGCTCCCAGTGCGTAAGTGCTTTGAAATTGATAAATTTCATCCAGATTCTTTGGTCTTTCCGGAACTTGTAAGTCTATTTTTGGAAGCGCAACATCTTTGGCACAATGAACCAAGGTCGGTGCTATTTTCAAATAATCTGCGCCAGCAATAATCTTTTTTGCTAAAGCTGGTGGCAAAGAAATATGTGACTCAAGTGCTGCAGACATCGCATCATCGACATTGGCGAAGCTATTGGCAATGAGAGCCGCGCCTTTTTCGCCTATTCCTTTGACGCCAGGTAAACCATCTGACGGGTCTCCCCTAAACATGGCGAAAAGCGCGTACCGTTCACCGGGAATCTGGTACTTATTAGCCACCCAACTCACATCTACCAAATCGTGTTGGGAAATTCCTTTTGCAAGGTAAACAACTTTTACATCGCGAGAATCATCTACTAACTGGAAGAGATCTCTATCTCCAGTGACGATTCTTATAGGTCCTGATTCCTTGACGGCGAAAGTTGCCATGACGTCATCGGCTTCATAATCATCAACTCCTACTAGAGCGATTCCAAAAGCATCCAAGATATCTAGAAGAATAGGAATTTGTGGCGTGAGGGTATCTGGTTCCTCCTCTTCGCCATCAGTGGCATCGACTCGATTAGCTTTATACCCTGGAAAAATATCCACCCTCCAAGAAGGCCGCCAGTCCCCCTCGATGCACGCTACAAGTCGGTTCGGCTTGTATAACGAAAGGAGTCTTGCCGTCATGTCTAAGTACCCGCGAATTGCATTTACTGGCGCACCATCAGGGGCGACAAGAGTGTCAGGCATTCCGTAATAGGCGCGATACCAAAGAGAGGCACTGTCAAGGAGCATTAAAGTCATACTTCCTCCATAAGGTATGAAACAACCCCTCTATCAAGTGATGAAATACCCTCTTGGCATTTCTTTCGCAAACTCTCACTCGCCGTGGCAATCTGGCCGAGTAAATCAATAAGCTGTTTGGTTGAACGCACAAAGTCTCCCACTGATAGATCTGATCCTTTCAATACCGCTTGGAGTGAATTTCCAGTAGACCAGCGGTAGGAGATCCAACAGAAACCGAAATCTGGTTCCTTTTGTGTTTTCACACCAAAATCATTCTCAATCTCTTCTAAGCGCACCCAAATGCCCGTCACTTGCGCCAGTGCACTAGCAATATTTTGCGTCGGGATTTTTGGAGCAACAACTTCTGAAGATCGAGTTTGGAATATCATTCCTGAAGCAACGCTAAGCAGCTCACTCGCACTTAAATCATCAAAGATACCTTTACGAATTGTCTCGGTTAAGAGCAAATCTGACTCCGCATAAATCTTGGCAAGAATCTTCCCCTGAGGTAGCGGCTTCTCGCCTTCCATGTACCCCAACTCACTTAAAACATTGCAAATTCTGTCGAAAGTTTTTGCGATGACATGTGTGCGGTTTTCTACTCGTTTATTTAATCCTGCGCTCTCCCTTTCCAATCTATCCGATTTTTCAGCATACCTAGAATGTGCCTCGCGATCATTGCAGGCATGGCAAGGATGATTACGTAAGGTCTTTCTCATTTCAGCTAGTTCGGATTCCAGATGTTGCCTCTGTCGATTATCGAAAGTTTTCTTACCGCCGCGTTTGGAAAGAAGTGATTCGATTTCTTTGATATCTCGACGAATACTCGCATACCCAGCGAAATCACCTAAATGACAGAGCGCACTTTCTTGGAGTTCGTCAATCATTTGAGAGTTCTTTCGTAACTGCCTTACAAGTCCAATTACTGCTCTATCGGCTTGAAACTGAGCGAAAGAAGACTCCAGGGAGCGACGAGCTCTCTCACGACCAAACTGGGAAATTAGATTGATGGCCATGTTGTATGTCGGTGTGAATGATGATCTCAAAGGATAGGTTCGAGTAGAAGCTAAACCTGCCGCTGTTGCTGAGTCAACTGTCGGAGACCATTGAATGACGGCATTTCCTTCAATATCAATTCCTCGTCGACCAGCTCGCCCGGTCAGCTGAGTAAATTCTCCCGGGGTAATTGCGACATGGGCTTCCCCATTCCATTTGACAAGTTTTTCCAACACAACAGTGCGCGCGGGCATATTAATTCCCAAGGCCAGAGTCTCTGTGGCAAATACTGCTTTTACTAATCCGCGCTGGAACAGATCTTCAACTGCGCCTTTAAAACTTGGCAACAAGCCCGCGTGATGAGCGGCTATCCCGCGTTCTAATGCGACGAGCCATTCTTTATACCCTAGAACGTCAAGATCTTCTTCCGCCAAATTCTGGGTGTATTTGGCAGCCGTTGCACGAATCTCGGCACGCTCTTCTGTATTAGTAAGTTTAAGCCCAGCAGTAAGACATTGTTTTACTGCTGCATCACAACCGATGCGGGAGAAAATGAATGTAATCGCAGGCAGCAAGTTTTCTCGGTTGAGATATTCAATTATCTCTGCTCGGGAAAGGCGATTGAAATCTTCGCTCCATCGTTCTCTGCGACCATTGCGGGTCCTCACTTTACGCATTGCTTCGTTTTCCAAACGCAAGATTTCAGGATTGATTTGACCCGGCTTCGTGAAGAGATCTATTAATCTATTGCCGATAAGTACATGCTGGTACAGAGGAATTGGCCTGACTTCGCTAACAATTACTGCGGTCTTGCCGCGAATCTCACCTAACCATTCACCGAATTCCTCAGCGTTAGAAACTGTGGCTGACAATGAAATAACTTGGACACTCTCCATGAGATGAATAAGGACTTCTTCCCACACGGCGCCGCGAAACTTATCAGCCAAATAATGCACTTCATCCATCACTACAGACCCGAGATTTGTTAAAGTTGAGGAACTGGCATACAACATATTGCGAAGCACTTCGGTTGTCATAACCAAGATATCTGCTTCACTGTTGATGCTTGTGTCTCCCGTGAGAAGTCCAACCTTTGCCACGCCAAAACGATCAACGAACTCCTGATATTTTTGATTAGAGAGAGCCTTGATAGGGGTAGTGTAAAAACATTTTTTACCTTGACTAAGTGCGAGATAGGCTGCGAATTCGCCAACAACTGTCTTGCCCGCACCTGTTGGCGCGGCAACAAGTACTCCTTGCCCACTCTCGACGGCCTGACAAGCATCAATTTGAAACTCATCGAAAGCAAAATTAAAGGTGGAGATGAATTGATCTGTAATCGGACTTGACCCGCGCTTTTTTGAGGCTGCAAATCTCTCGGCAGGCGACATCACCTTGTCCATGTTAATCCCGCTTCTGGAACACAGTGCGCGTCAACCGGCAGTTGTCCAATTCTTTCACCATCAGCGTAAGCCACAGCTTGCGCTTCGATACGCACTCGTTTGCTGCGGTAGATGTCTACTTGAGGATGATGAATATGTGAACCTGCATACACTCGAGGGAAAACTCTTAAAAATTCCAATTTAGAAACTGGTTTGAGAATCATCACATCAAATAGACCATCATGCATATAGGCATTGGGGCACACTTTCATTCCTCCCCCATACGATGAACCATTTCCAACTGCTATTAGCATTGCCTGTGTTGAAATAATTTGATCATCGAGTGTTATTTCAAAATGTTCAGGAGTAAACCGTGGAAGTTCGAGTGCGATAGATACATTGTATCGTGAAGGGCCCTTTGGCCAACTGAGAGAGTTCGCCCGTTCGTTTACGACGGCATCGAATCCACAGGAAAGTATTGCGCCAAACCATTCGCTATCCACTTGTCCCAGATCAATCCGAGTCGCAGGCGAGGTGGTAATCGAGTCCAACAATGTTTCCAGCTCTTCATCTTTCCAACCAAGAGCCCTATAGAAATCATTTCCTGTTCCTGCCGGAACAATTCCAAAAGCGATTGATTTTGGAACAACAGCTTGTAAAACCATATGTGCGAGCCCATCGCCACCTACTGAAAGGACACCAAGGGCTTGTGGATATTTTTCAACAAATATATTCAACGACTCTCTAAATTTAGCCGATGACGACGAGGAAATAATCTGATATTCGAGGTCATGTTTAGTGAAGTATCCCGCTACCGCCTTTCCTATCGTGGAGCCTTTTCCTTGGCCAGACATTGGATTGATAGCAATCCCCCACATTTACTGGGAGTCTTCTAATAGAAGCGCACGTTTATCTCTGCGCTTATCGTTAAAAAGAGCTATGACTCCTGCGGCAAAATACAAGATGATTAGAGGAACCGCTAATACTGCCATTGTTATTGGATCAGCAGTCGGTGTAAAAGCGGCCGTGAAAAGCACAATTGAGAAAACCCATGCACGCCAAGGTTTGAGAATCGAAGTTCCTCGGAGGAATCCAATGAGGTTAAGCGAGAGCAGAAATACGGGTAACTCAAATGCCAAACCAAAAAGAAGGATAATTCGCAATACGAAATCCAAGTAATCATCAAATTTAACAAGGTTAGAAAGTGCTGAAGGTGTGAAACCGAAAAGAACCTTTATCGCCACTGGCAATATTTTGTAACCAAGGGTTGCGCCAATTGCAAAGAACGGCGTTGCCACAGCTAGGAAAAGAACTGACCTAAGCTTCTCCTTACGGTGTAAAGCAGGCGCGATAAAAGCCCATAGCTGGTAGAGCCACAGTGGAGCCGACACTATTACCCCAATGATTAGAGATACTTTTATTTGTAGATTAAGTGGACCAAGAACTCCGTTAATATAAAGAGACCCACAATGAGTCGCTCCAGTTGATTGAGCGAGAGCTAGGTCGCAAACAGGCAGGGCTAAAGTAGTAATTATTGTGTTGTAAAAAAACCACCCAGCTATGGATGCAAGAAGAATCGCAATAGATGCACGAACTATCCGACGACGAAATTCGCGGATATGGTCGAAGAGCGGCATGCGACCACCGAAGGAGGTCGACATGCTATTTACTTCTCTGACGAGTCTTCTGGGCTTGTCTTCTTCTCGTCCTGGTTAATATCTTTTATTTCACTCTTAAAGATACGCATTGACTTGCCGATAGATCGAGCTGAGTCCGGAAGACGCTTCGCGCCAAATAGGAAAAGAACTACGAGAAGCAGAATCAAAATGTGGCTTGGTTCTTTGAGGAACATGGGGCTCTCTTTCGGTCTAAGTGTGTCCAAGGGGGTCAACACGTGGTGCTCTAAAAGACAAAGGTACATGAGGGAAGAGTTCTTTGGGTATTCGATCTCTGTAACGAAATCGCATCAATTATTAGGAGTAGAGGCTCAATATGGTCTCAGCTTGGCTTCGTACGAGGTCTCGAAGCTCCTGAGGCTCCCCAATTTCGATGCCTCCAGCGGAGGCCACCACTACCCGCTTGACCCAATTAAGGCTATAGACATCAATGGCAATTGCATGAAGTTGAGCCTGAGTTACCTGATCCACCGTCAGACCTAGTCGCTCCTTAGCGATTCGAGCATCTTTTTTAACCAACACAGAGACCTCAATTGAAGGAGCACCATGCGCCGATGCGGCCTCTAGTGAAAGAGCTACGGGCGTATGTCCAGGGGCAACGCTGTGAATGCGATCGACTCTAAACAGTCGCAGACCGTGCGGTTCGAGGTTAAATGCTGAAACGTATTCGAAACCCTTTGAGAAAATAATCTCCAAAGGTGCAATCTCACGGCTAGTTAAAGCATCGTGAGTAGGTGAATAGTAATCAACAATGAGCGAAGATCGTGTCGAGATAGCTTTCTCCAGCTCTTTACGTATGAACACGTCAACACTGGGAAGCACTTCAATTGGAACATGCGTACTCATGCCACGTGCGATCTTCTTTGACAGTTCCGAAATTGACTCACGCATTTGCTCATTTTCTAATGCCGCAGATTGTGAGATCAATTCCAAACCGATTAAAACCGAAAGTGCCTCGATAGAAGTCAAAGATCTCGGATTTTTAAGAATCTGTGCGTTGCTTATGGAGACAAAACCTGAGTCAAAATCTAAATCTATTAGCTCCAAGGGGGTGTAACCAGGTAGACCACACATCCATAAAGTATTTAGATCATTGGTAATCTGCGAGATGCTCACATCAAAAGTCGCTGCTAATTCTTGCAACGAGACTCCTTGATGTGAAATCAGAAAAGGAACCAAGTCCAATAATCTGGATACTTGAGTATTGTGCCCTGGCTCTTCTCTAGCCATGTGCATGCACAATCGCTTGCAATGATTGCGAAATAGTGTGGCGCATACTTTCAGGCTCTAGGAGCACTGCATCATCTAGATGCCACAAAATTCTTTCAATCAAGTTCTTTTCGTCAATATAATTGAGCTCGACCGTATCCCACTCATCATCACTGGAGATAATTTTTGCGGTGCTTCGCAAAGCTTGACCCTTACCAATTCGAATTTTTACCATAGCCACTAATAAATTTTCCGAAGAACTAAGGAATGGAGCCAAATCGAAATCAGTGGGTATTTCAAAAGAATTCTTAATTGGAGAAACTTGAATGGACTCTTCGATTCGGTCACACCGAAATACGCGCATTGCCTTCTTTGTCAGGTCAAAACCGATGAGGTACCAATAGCCACTTCGGGCTGCCATGGCGTAAGGGTTAACCTCGCGCCTTTCCGAAACCAATTGAGCATTGAAATAGCCAAATAATATTGAACTTCGAGAGAGTATCGCCTGTGCGATGTCATCAATGAGATTCGAATCCGAAATGAGGTGCGGGGCTAGCGAAGGGATTGACGATAGATCTGAATCCAACCCTAGCGATTGAAATTTGCGTAACGCAGACTGCGCGGTGTCAGCCAGGGCAGCGCCACGCCACGCCTGTGTTGCTAATGAGAGTAGACCAATATCACTTGAACTCAAGGCCCCAAGATCTAAAGCGTAACTTTCAGGACGAATCTTGTACCCAGCTTCATCATCAAAAAGTGGGTCAATTCCCCCCACTTCTATGACTACTCCTAATTTGCGTAACTCATCTTTATCTCGTTCAAACATTCTCTCCATCGACTCATCAGAGCCCTCGTATCCTTCGATGTTTCTGAAAATTTCGGCTTTCGTTAGAAAACGTTTAGTTGCTAGAAGCGCAATTGTTAAATTGACTAGACGCTCACTCTTCCGCGACACCGTACGCTCCTTTTGCTGGGCGTCTTCTTCTAGCGAGAACTTCAACACCCGGCGCCATGCGGCGGCTAATTATAAGAAAACCTGTATGTCCAATCATTCTCTGCTGAGGTCTCACGGCAAGTCCTTCATGATGCCAACCTCGAACAATAGTTTCAGAACTTTCTGGTTCAGTGAATCTACCATCTGACTTAAGAGCTTCAGCAGTGGCTGAGAGCTGGGTTGTAGTTGCGACGTAAGCGAGAAAAACTCCACCTGGCCTTAATACATTCGCTGCGAAATCTACGCACTCCCACGGTGCAAGCATGTCAAGGATAACTCGATCGTAAACATCGGTGATTTCTTGATCCTGAAGCGACCCAATCGCATACGTCCATTGCGCAGGTCTTCCTGAGAAATAGTGTTCGATATTTGCGACTGCATTATCAGCGAATTCTTCACGTCTTTCAACGCTGTGTACTCGTCCTGATTCGCCAACAGCACGCACAAGCGAAATCGTAAGAGCACCGCTGCCAACACCAGCTTCTAATACACGCGCGCCAGGAAATATATCTGCAACCCCTAGAATCATTGCGGCATCTTTTGGGTAAACAATCGTTGCACCGCGTGGCATTGATAGAACGTAATCTCCAAGTAAAGGTTTAAAAGCTGTAAATTTAAGACCACCTGATGTACTGAGAACACTTCCCTCTGGAAGGCCAATGAGTTCATCGTGCACAATCCAACCTTTGTGGGTATGCCACTCTTTACCCGGTGTGATTGTGAAACTGTAGAGTTTGCCTTTCGGGTCAGTGAGTTGGATTCGATCCCCTGCTGCGAAATACCCATTGTTCGACACGGCACTATTCTAGGCGTGCAACAGGCTTTCATAGCGAGTATCTTCGCGAAGGTGAATGAGTTGCGCCTCTCCCCTAGCCGAGTCAATGATTTTCAAAATTGCCCTCAACTCTACAAATATCGCGCGATAGATAAATTGGCTGAGAAACCAAGTCTTGATGCCCATCGAGGGACCCTCGTTCATACTGTTTTGCATGACCTTTTCGATTCGCCCCCCGCAAAGAGAACGCTAGAAACCGCCATTGAACTTCTTCCAAGTCGTTGGGTTACCCAACTGCATGAATCCCCCGAACTTCAAGGCCTCATTACTAGCGAGAAGGAGTGGCTCGATCGCGCTGGTTCACTATTAGAGACGTATTTCCACCTAGAGAAGCCGGAAACATTCGAAGCCACCCATAGAGAGATACATCTCGAATGCGACCTTACTGAAAAATTATATCTGCATGGATATGTCGATCGTTTAGATGTAGCACCAACGGGTGAAGTTCGAATTATTGATTACAAAACGGGCAAGGCTCCCAAACCCGGCTGGGAAGAGAAGGCACTTTTTCAACTTCGTGTCTATGCCTTACTGTATTGGAAGAGAGAAGGTGTGCTACCGAAACTCCTTCAATTAATCTACCTAGGCGATGGAAAGCTTGTTAAGAATTCTCCAACCCAAAAGGACCTCGACGCTACTGAATCCACCCTCATTTCAATTGCTGAACAGATTTGGAGTGCAACGGACAAAGATGATTGGAAGCCTAAGCCTTCACGTTTATGTGACTGGTGTTCATTTAAGGATATCTGTCCAGCGCATCAATAGTTTTATTAAACGTGACGTGAGAAGCGGGTCTGTAAAGAATTGAACGAAAATTCTTCTAAACTTTTCCCCACGTGAACTCGTTCCGAAGCTTCGACTCGAACTATATGGGGAATCGCAATGACATGTGCACCGCTTGCTTTCGCCGCGGTTACACCCGTCAGCGAATCTTCGAAGATCAAGCAATCAGAAATATTGACACCCGAATCGTGGGCTGCTTTAACGTACGCTTCCGGATCCGGCTTAGGCATAGAGACTTCTGAACTCGATATAGAGAAGGAAAAGAAATGTTCTGGGATGTTATTTAAAACCGCATCTACTAAAACTCTCGGACTAGCTGACACCAAAGCGATTGAAACTCCATTAGCGTGAAGGTCACGCGTCAGTTCGATGGCCCCAGGCATGAGTGGAGTACCCTGAGTCATCTTTGTTCGAACTTGCTCGATAACTGCCTCAGTAAAATACTCTTGGCTCTCAACACCTAAAGCGAGTTGAGACATATATCCCCCAACTTTTGATAACGGCCCGCCGATGCAATGTGCTTGATCGTCAAGTGTCCATTGAACTCCGTGCTTAGCCATGAGCTCTGTTTCCGCTTCAAGCCACAAGGGTTCTGAATTAACGAACAGTCCATCCATATCGAAGAAAACAGCGCTATAGAATTCTGCTTTCACATGAGTAGCCATGAATGAACTTTACCGTAGGCTTACCGTGTGGATATTCACTCGATACCGCAACTACGCGATCCGGTTGCACTCCTTGCATTCTCCGGTTGGAGTGACGCAGGTGAAGCTGCGACCTACGCCGCTTCACACTTTCTCTCAGTGTGGGCAAAGGATTCCTCTTCCGATGCGCCCGAACTCATTGCGCACGTAGATTCCGAGGATTACTTTGATTATCAAGTTAATCGACCGCTCGTTCGTATTGATCAGGGCCAAGTACGTGAACTCACCTGGCCCGATGTTCGTGTCATGAGTATTCAAACGCCCTCACTCCCCTTTGATCTCGTTGTTGTGCAGGGTGCAGAGCCATCTATGCGATGGAAGCAGTTTTCCAAGGAACTGCTTGACTTCTTTGACGATCTCGAAGTTTCGATGATTGTCACCTTTGGTTCAATGCTTTCCGACTCTCCCCATACTCGCCCCATTTCTATTAGCGCTACTGGTTCACATCCTGATCTGAGTGCCAGATTAGGAGTGGGCGTCAGCACGTATCAAGGACCCACTGGAATTTTGGGAGTACTTTTAGATGGAGCCCATAAGCGAGGAATAGATGCTGTCTCGCTGTGGGCACCTTTGCCCCATTACGCATCGTCTTCACCATCACCAAAGGCAACACTTGCGCTAATCAATGCCTTCGAAGATCTCATGGGAGTTCGTATACCTGAGGGTGAATTACCAGATTTAACAACACGCTGGGAAGAGTCGATGGACATGTTGGCGGAACAAGATTCCGATGTGGCTAGTTATATAAAAGAGCTTGAAGAAAATACTGATGCATCAAGTATTCCAGATGCGACCGGTGATTCGATTGCGCGAGAATTTGAACGATACCTTCGGCGTCAAAAAGAAGATTAAATCGCAATACCTAAAAGAGCATCGATTGCTCTGGAGAGTTCTCCTGGAGACCCTCCAGTAGAACCACGATTCGTCTCGCGGACCCAACTCTTGACTGATTCCAATGCGCCGACGGTATTTAGGTCGTTAGACATATGATTCACAATTTCCTGGATGACATGAGACGTTGGTGCTGTTTCTTCCCGCGATAGTGCTATCCGTAATTCATCCAAGAATTCGATGGCACTGTCTAACTGACTAGAAGTCCACATGCGATCAGCGCGGTACTCTCCAGATAACAAAGCAAGTCGAATCGCCATAGGGTTAACACCACTAGCAACTAATTTGGAAACGAACACTAAATTACCAAGGCTCTTACTCATCTTTTCGCCATCTAAGCCAATCATTCCAGAATGGACATATAAGCGCGCGAACGGATGACCGCCAAGAATATGTGCTTGGGATGCTCCCATCTCGTGATGAGGAAAAATAAGGTCACTTCCTCCGCCCTGAATATCTATGGAATAGTCATCGCCCACTTCGCTCTCCAGGTAGTGAAGAGCGATCGCGCTACATTCAATATGCCAACCTGGGCGACCTGTGCCCCAGGGACTATCCCAACCTGGTTCGCCTTCACGTTGTGACATCCACACGAGGCAATCCAAAGGATCTTTTTTTCCGGCTCTGTGAGGATCGCCGCCTCGTTCTGAAAAAATCCGCTCTGATGTTTCATCATCCAAATGAGCTCTCGTACCAAATTGTGGATCGGCTCTCACTTCATAATAAAGATCAGCATCAACTGGGTAAATTGTTCCGCGCTCCTGCAATCGAGTTATCGCATTAACTACTAATGGGATTGCCTCCACTGCGCCTATGTAATTACTGGGTGGAATAACATGCAAATCAACCATATCTCCACGAAAGAGCTCTATTTGAGATTGAGCCAAATCTTGCCAAGCAACGCCATCGCGGTTTGCTCTCTCAAGAAGGGGGTCATCTATATCAGTAATATTTTCCACAAAATGGACTCGCGCACCTGCAGCCGTGAGATAGCGATTGATGAGATCGAAAGTTATATATGTTGCAGCATGACCTAAATGCGTTGCATCATATGGAGTAATTCCGCATACATACATCCGATATACAGACTTCTTGGGAAGTTCCTCTACTCGCTCTGAGGATGAGTTAAACAAGGAAAGTGTTGGAAAAATAAAGGATGACGAAACAGGTGGAATGCTCACTTCGGCCCATGAATTCACTGTGACATCCTAAAGGAAAACAACTCACGTCACGTTTTTCAAAATGCCGGCCATGGTATTGATGGCCAATCGGGGTTAGGCAAAGGGAAAGAATTAGCTCTGAGAAGCTGCCGTATTCGCGTGGAAAGAGCTGAAATCTCCATGACCGTGAGGAGTGAAGTCAACTCGCTTGTATTAATTACCCAAGATGCGAGGATCTCAAGACTCGTGCGCTCGTTGGAAGTGAATTCCTCCCCCGCCCACTGCCATAGGACTGTACGCAATTTATCTTCACTGTGGAAGGTAACTCCATGATCGCATCCGTAAAGTTTTCCTTCAGAATCTGGGAGTAAGTGACCTATTTTTCGATCTGTGTTATTGATAACCGCATCAAATAGGGCCATCTGTCGTAACTGCGGATCCTGCGTTGCATAAAAAAGTGCAAGATCGATTGATTCATCTACTTCAATCCATTGTTGAACCATTCCAGGACCGAAAGGACCATCACGCAACACCGTGGGTGGAACGACGCTAATTGCTAGAGCCTCACTCACTAAGTAGGCTGCGTATTCACGAGAGGCAAGATTTCCATCTGGAAAATCCCACAATGGTCGCTCTCCTTGAATCGGTTTATAGATACAAGCGGACCGCGCTCCTTCGAAGGTTAAAGTCGCATATAGGGTTGCATTCGACGCATCTATCAAGCGACCAGTAACCTCGAGTTCTCCGCCGAGCAATCGTTTCACTATCTCACTCATTTAGCGTCGGTATCCGTTTGCACGAGGGCACAGGTGTCCTTGTGGATCAATGGGAATCGCGCAGAATGGGCACGGTAAGCGACCTGCGCTTATAAGTGACTCGGATCGCTTCACAAATGATTGCGCCTGAGAAGGAGTCAAATGCACGCGCAGTACATCTGAGGAAAGATCTTCGGAAGTAAAAAGAATCTCTTCGTCATTATCGGAGTCCGACGAAGAAGCTTCCCGCAACTCATAGACGATTCTCTGTGCGCTCACATCCCAAGCAATTGAAATAACTCCTACTCGAAATTCCTCAAATATTGGTTGCTCCAGAGGAAAATTGTCAGTTTCGCTCAATCGCCATCTTATCGATGGATCAGATTTCTTTATTTCGCGCAACATTATTTTTGTACGTGTTGCCAACGCAGCTACCTGGGATTTTTCAACGACAACAGAAGTGACTCTAGAGCCATCTCGCGCCTGAAGAAAGAAAACTCTTTCTCCAGGTTGACCCACAGTCCCTGAGACAAACCGTTCAACATTTTCATAATCATAAACAACACCACTCATTTGCCAGAACCTCCCCCAACCAATAAACGATGAGAGTGACTGCGCGTCAGTGTTTTTTCAAAATGAGACTGAGAATCATTCATGTGGAGGACGCGAGGTTTATTACCTCCAAAATCAATCACAGTAACTGACGCAGGATCGATCACAATTCTTTGAAACTCGTCGAAAGGCTGACCCAAAGCGCTGGAAAGAATTGCCTTAATTACGTCTCCATGGCTCACGACAACCAAAACACCCGTGCCTTTTGATTTCAGTCCTCGATGAATAGCTTTCATAGCTCGGGCTTGCATTGCGAGCAGACCCTCTCCATCGGGAAATACCATCTCGCTAGGCTTCTTCTGCACTGTTTCCCATGCCTTAAGGCGAGAGAGTGCCGAAATTTTTCTTCCTGTCCATTTGCCATAATCCACTTCTTGTAAATCTGAATCTTCCACAAAACGAATTCTTCGTGGAAAAGAATCTTTCCACGGCGTAATTGTTTGTACACATCTTTCTATCGGACTCGTGCGAATTTCCTTGACGTCAAAGACACCTAACCGCGTCACTAATCCATGAGATTGCGACATTCCATCACTACTGAGTCCAACTCCTGGAGTTCTTCCCGCAAGAATTCCATTTTTATTTGCCTCGGAGTGGGCATGCCGTATCAGTGCTACAAGTGACATTTCACCTCCCTCTTGACATTCTTGTTCAGACACCAGAAATTACTTGCACTAGGTTATCGGGGAATCACATCATGGGCTTGCTAAGGTCACTCCATGGAACTTCGTCGAGCAGGAAGCAGTGGCCTTCAATTATCTCGACTTGGCCTGGGCACGATGACATGGGGCCGTGATACCGACGAGCATGAAGCGGCCGACCAATGCAGGGCTTTCCTAGATGCCGGCGGTAATTTCATTGATACAGCAGCGGTATACGGTGACGGCGATAGTGAAAGAGTAATCGGCGGGCTTGTGGGCACTTTGTTTAATCGCGATGAAGTCGTCATCGCAACTAAAGCAGGCGTGACCTTTCCCGAGGGAGTCCGAACTGTTGATAATTCCCGCTCGCATCTAATTTCACAACTTGAGAAATCACTGACTCGCTTGGGCACAGATTTCGTAGACCTCTGGCAGATACACGCATGGGATCCGAATAACCCGCTAGATGACACACTTTCTGCTCTCGATTATGCCTACTCATCAGGCAAAGCTCGCTATGTCGGAGTGTGTAATTTTTCAGGCTGGCAAAGTGCCCGTGCAATAACTCAACAAGAATCTATACAAAGCAAAGCCCCCGTCACAACATTGCAAAATGAATATTCATTATTGAACCGAAACGTTGAGAACGAACTAATTGATTGTGTTTCTGCCCTCAACATCGGACTCCTTGCTTGGTCTCCACTTGGACGAGGAGTTCTCACTGGAAAGTATCGGAGAGGAATTCCGAGTGATTCTCGAGGCGCTACTCCACACTTTGCATCCTTTGTAGATCCATATTTAGATGACCGTAGTTCACGCATAGTTGAAGCTGTCGCAGTGGCTGCCGAACGCCTGGGATTCTCCCCACTTGAAGTGGCGCTTGCCTGGGTTCGAGACGCACCAGGTGTTACAAGCGCCATTGTTGGAGCGCGAACGGGCGCTCAACTTCGAGGAATCTTGTTATCTGAGCAGATGACCCTTCCTTTGATTGTACGAGATGTTCTTGATGAAGTGTCTTCCTAGATACACACTCTAGGAATTCTTTAAAAGGTTCTCAAGAACATGTACTCCGAATTTGAGTCCGTCAACCGGTACTCGCTCATCTACGCCATGAAAAAGCGACATGAAGTCGAGATCTGGTGGCAATTTTAAAGGTGAAAAACCATATCCAATAATTCCAAGTTCCGACAACGCTTTATTATCCGTTCCGCCACTCATGAGGTACGGGACTGGAATTGCATCTGGATCTTCGGAAATAAGCGCCTGGCACATAGCTGCAACTAAGTCTCCTTCGAATTCAACCTCTAGAGCGATATCTCGTGTAAGTGTCTCTATTTCTATCTCTGGGCCAACTATCTTACGTATTGTGTCATTTAATTCATCTTCGTATCCTGGAAGAAAGCGGCCATCTATTACTGCGCTAGCGCTTTGCGGAATAACGTTTGCCTTATAGCCTGAATCTAACATGGTTGGATTAGCAGTATTTTGAAGGGTCGCACCAATCATTCGAGCAGTGGAACCAAGTTCTTTGAGCAACGGTCTTAAATCACTCAAATCAAATGGCTTGCCAGTTGCGTGAGCAACTTTTTCAAATAAAGATTTGACTGTTGCTGTGTACCGTTGCGGCCATTGGTGAGTTCCAATTTTCTCCACTGCACGTGAGAGTGAAGTAATTGCGTTCTCTTCGTTAATCATTGACCCATGGCCAGCGCGCCCATGCGCTGTAATTTTCATCCAGTGAATTCCCTTTTGTGCGGTCTCTACGAAATAGAGTCGCTTACCTTCTCCAACGGTAACTGAAAAACCACCGACCTCGGAAATCGCTTCAGAATAACCTTCGAAAACTTCTGGATGATTCTTGACCATCCACCTTGAGCCGAAGAGCGAGCCGGCTTCTTCATCTGCGAAGAACACCAGCAAGATTGGTCTCGGTGGTTTGTATCCACTTCGAGACCATGCACGTATGACTGCCAGCATCATCGCATCTGTATTCTTCATATCAACTGCGCCGCGACCCCAGATCATTCCATCTTTAATAATTGCTGCAAAAGGATCTACGCTCCAATCATTGGCGTCAGCTGGGACAACATCTAGATGTCCGTGTACAACTAGTCCTGGACGTGATGGATTGGCACTTTCAATCTTCGCAACGACATTGCATCGCCCGGGAGCGGACTCGAATACCAGCGCAGAAATTCCAACCTCTGCCAAGGATGCGACGACATATGCCGCCATTGCCGATTCATCACCTTTGCCATCTCCGTAATTGACACTTGGAATTCTGATCATTTCCTGGCAAATTCGGATTGTTTCTTCTTCTAATATCTGGCGATATTCATCATGTGTCATGGAGGTATTCTCGCCTGTAAGTGACTGCTTTTGCGCGAGTGACCCCTGGATTGCTATCGTGTTCCATCACTCGTCCGGGTGGCGGAATTGGCAGACGCGCTAGCTTGAGGTGCTAGTGCCCGCAAGGGCTTCGGGGTTCAAGTCCCCGTTCGGACACTCTTAATCAAATCTCGCATATCGACATAGAGAATATGGAACTATTCGAACCGTGAAGATTGCTCAAGCATTGGGGCTCATACGTGAGGTTCCCAATTTCCCGGAGCCTGGCATTCGCTTCCAAGACATAACTCCCCTCTTAGCCAATGGTGAAGCTTTCTTAAGCATCACGGATGCATTGGGCGCAATAGACATTCAGGCAACTCTCGTCGCTGGAATTGAGGCGCGTGGTTTCATTCTTGCTGCGGCAATAGCCCAAAACCGCTCTATTGGTTTTATTCCCTTGCGAAAAAAAGGCAAGCTTCCGCACACTACTTATTCCCAAAAATACGGACTTGAATACGGAATAGATGAACTCGAGATCCACCAAGATGCCGTTACCGGGAATTCTCATGTTTTCATTATTGACGATGTTTTGGCTACAGGCGGAACAGCCATTGCAGCGATAGATCTTGTTCGTAGAGCCGGGGGAACGATCTCTGATATTGGTTTTCTGCTGGAGATAGAGGCTTTAGGCGGACGCGATCGTATCCACGAAGTACATCCCGACATCACTATCACTTCACTGGCGAAAAAATAGAGCCCACTAGAACATCATGCGCATCACACAAATTCAGGGGCTGCGCGCTCTAGCTGCAATCCTAGTTACAGTCTTTCACGCCAAATTCATCACCGGAGGATTCATCGGTGTTGATATTTTCTATGTTATCTCCGGTTATCTCATAACAGGTTTGATACTTCGCGAGATTGATCGTTCTGGAGAATTCGGATTCAAAAAGTTCTATGCCCGTCGTTCTAAACGTTTACTTCCAACATCAGCGTTTGTCCTTGTCGTAACTGCAATCGTGTCTTTCCTGATTTTACCAGCGACAATGCGCCAATCTCTCGGTAGAGATATTATTGCTGCGAGTCTCTATATTTCGAATTACCTTTTCGCCTGGTGGCAAAATGATTATCAAAATCTCAACGCTACCCCATCTCCTGTCATCCATTTCTGGTCATTAGCTGTTGAAGAGCAATTCTATTTTATTTGGCCCCTTTTCATCTTTGCACTCACTCGTTTTCGCCGCAAAGCAATTGTGGTCGCAGGTGTACTTCTCTTAACTTTGGGATCTCTAGTATTTTCGATGTACCAAACTGAGACTGCGCCAATCTGGGCTTTCTATTCACTACCAACCCGTGCGTGGGAACTTGGCGTTGGTGCTCTTTTAGTCTTTCTGCCTACAATGCCAAAAAATCGTTGGATTCCGTGGATTGGATTCATCGCTCTCACCTACAGTTCGATGGCGTTTAGTGAGAATACGGCCTTTCCTGGCAAAGCAGCACTGTTGCCAGTCCTTGGAACCTTCTTGCTTATCAGTTCAATTAAATATTGGCCACCAATCTTCAACGATCTCGCAAATAGCAAGGTGTCACAGTGGTTAGGTGAGATCTCTTATCCCCTTTACCTCTGGCATTGGCCACTCCTTGTCCTGCCAAGTACTTATCTTTCTCGCCCTCTTACATTTCCCGAGAAGTTTGGTTGTATTGCTCTCACGATAGCCTTTGCAGACTTAACACATAGATTCATTGAAGAAAGATTTCGTCATCGTGAAACAACACCGTCAAAGGTGTTCAAATCCGTTGGAGCCATAACACTTATTTCCATAATTCTTGGCACGGGAATCTATTTCACAAACACTCAAGCATTGAAGATCACTGGAGTTCAGGGTGAGGTCACGCTCGAGAGAATCAAATCAAGTCCTCAGATTTACGACGATGGCTGTCACGTATTTTATGGAAAAAGTCTTTCTGGAGAGTGCACATATGGGGATGTTAAGTCCTCGCGTACCATCGTTTTGTATGGTGATTCGCATGCCGCACAATGGTTTCCGGCGATTGATGTGATTGCACAGCGTTCAGGGTACAAATTAATTTCGCTGACGAAATCTGCCTGTCCCTCAATTGATGTCACCCGACCAGATAAAGGTGCATTCAAAATGTCGGACTGCACTAAATGGCGAGAGAATTCCATAGCACGTATTAATTCAATTCGTCCTGATGCGATAATTATGAGCAGCTTTCAATATTTTGCTCCACCTTCGAATGTAACTAATCGAGCTCTGTGGTGGAGTGATGGTCAAAAGCGCCTTCTCAATTCAATTAGGAAATCTTCGCCTCTACTCATTTATATTGTAGATACCCCTAGGCCCACACGTGACATTCCATCATGTCTAGTGAGTCAAGAAATATCGGTGTGCAACAAAGGCACTGCATCCCAACCATTAGCAACACTGGGTTTCCAAGTTATCAACCCTAACCCTTGGCTTTGCTCAAGCATCTGCCCGGCTGTACTCGATGGGATTGTTGCCTATCGCGACGATTCCCATATCTCAGTCGATATCGCGACCGCGCTTATCCCTCGGTTGAATGAGGCACTTGCCACTGCCGGGCTCCCACTCTAGATTCAGCATTTTCAATCGAGAAGTGGCAAGATGCGCTCGTGCCTGAATTAATTTATTACTGCGGAACCATGGATAGTGGTAAATCCACATTGGCTTTGCAGACCGCGCACAATCATCAAAGTCGCGGAAGAACCGGACTTATTTTCACATCTCAAGATCGAGCTGGTTCAGGTGTTATTTCCTCGCGCTTGGGCTTGCAGAGCCCCGCTATTGAGGTTTCCCCTGAGATGGATATTCATAAATTTGTTGTGGAACAACTCTCAATTGGTAATCGCATCGATTACATCATTTGTGATGAGGCACAGTTTTACCAACCCGAACAAATTGAAGGCCTCGCAAAAATTGTCGATGGCCTTGGAATAGATGTCTTCGCTTTCGGCATTCTCTCTGATTTTCGCACAAAATTATTCCCTGGATCCGCTCGATTAGTTGAACTAGCAGACCGGGTAAATACGCTTCAAGTGGAGGCTCTCTGTTGGTGCGGATCCAGGGCTACTCACAATGCCCGAACCATTGACGGAACTATGGTTGTAGAGGGCGAGCAAGTTGTTGTTGGTGATGTTGAGAGAAAAAATGAAGTTGCTTACGAGGTGCTCTGTCGCAGACATCACATGCGTCAAGTGACTGCCCGCATTTCTCGGGCTGCACATACATCGGCCGACCCCTTACCATTCACTCTATGAAATCACGCGGACTTGCCATTCACGATGCAACATCACCACTAGTATCTTTCGAATTCGAACGTCGCGATTTACGTCCTCGCGACGTTGCAATCGATGTTAAATATTCTGGTATTTGCCATTCCGATATACACACTGCGCGAGGCGAGTGGGGTCCCGTTCTTTATCCGCTCGTCCCCGGTCATGAAATTGTTGGAGTTGTCAGCAGCATCGGCACTGAGGTGAGCAAATTTCAAGTAGGTCAACTGATCGGAGTGGGCGTTTTTGTTGACTCATGCCAGACCTGTTCTAATTGTGATGCTGGATTGCAAAACTATTGCCTCGACGGAATGACCGGAACTTACAACGGATTTGAGAGAGATGGAATAACTCAAACCCGTGGGGGCTATTCAAATACATTCGTGATTGATGAGAATTTCGCAGTTCATATTCCAGAAAATCTTCCCTTAGAGGCTGTGGCTCCGCTTTTGTGTGCTGGGATTACTTTGTACTCCCCTATCAAGAAATGGAATGTGGGGCCTACAACACGAGTGGCAGTTATGGGGTTGGGCGGACTTGGTCACATGGGAGTTAAGTTCGCGCACGCAATGGGAGCCCACGTAACCGTTATTTCACACACAGCATCCAAGAAAAGTGATGCTCTCGAGATGGGTGCTGATGAGTTTATATGCACATCAGATATTTCCATTTTAAAAGAGTATTCAAAGAAATTTGATTTGATCCTAAATACTGTTAGTGCAGAAATCGACATTAATCCCTATTTAGGATTGCTGGCTTTGGATGGCACTTTAGTTGTCATCGGACTCCCTGGGAAGCCTTACGCAGTCAACGTTGGTTCATTACTCGATGGTCGTCGCCGAATGGCGGGGTCAATGATTGGTGGAATGCCTGAGCTTCAAGAAATGCTTGATTTCTGCGGAGAGCACGGCATTGTCAGTGATGTGGAAGTAATCGGCGCTGACTACGCAAACACGGCTTACGATCGCACAGTTGCAAGTGATGTTAAGTATCGCTTTGTTCTTGATGCTTCAACCTTCTAGGCAATTATTCACTTAAGTAAGTGAACTCCCCAAGCAATAAGTGGTGCAACAGCAAGACACGGAAGCAAATTGCCTACGGCTATTTCTCTAATCTTTAGAAGCCTGAGTCCGATGGCTACCAGCAATAGTCCGCCAACTACAGTCATTGCGTCAATTTGATAATCCAACAAAATGCTACCCAGCCCTAACCCAATGAGCGTCCAAAGCCCCTGGTACATAGCCACCGGTATCGCAGAAGCCCCCACTCCCCAACCAAGTGATGCCGCAAATGCAATAGCTGCAAAAAAGTCCAGTGTTGATTTCAAAATAAGTTGATCTATCCCATTGCCCATACCATCACTAATGCTGCCCAATATTGCTAGTGGGCCGATAACAAAGAGCAACGATGAAGAGACGAAACCTTCAACGAATGGAGACTCACCCGATGCTCCAAATTTTTTTCGTAAACTTTCGCCAGCCTTCTCCAAGCGTTCATCAAGATGCAATGCCGAACCGAGTAATCCTCCAATAAGAAGAGAACTCAGGACAACTAGAAGTGGCCAGCCGGAGGGAAATGCAGAGATATAGCGCTGACTCCACAAGGCCGTCAGAGCTCCCGCAGCGGCTAATAAAGTAACCAAGCCAAGAATGTCAGTAATCAGGTCTCGTGTGTGAGCCTTTAATTTCGAACCAACAAGAACTCCGACCCCTGCGCCGCAAAGAATTGCAACAACATTGATAATTGTTCCGATGCCAATAAACATTTATTAACCAAACCGTATTACTGAAGCAAGACCCACGATCAGAGAATATATTGCGAAGGGATAGAGGGTTCGAGTGCGAAACCAACGAACAAGAAAAGTAACGGAGGCATACGTGCACACGAACGAGACAAGGGAACCGACCACTATCTGGCCTCGTATATGAGTTTGCTCCGGCGTGAAAAGTTCTGGCACTTTCAAAATAGCCGCACCGGCAATTACCGGCAAGGCTAAGAGGAAAGCAAAATCAGCTGCACTTGCATGCGAGAGTCTTCTTAATAAACCCGAACTCATGGTTATTCCAAAACGACTAATACCGGAGAGAAGGGCAAGAGATTGTCCAAATCCAATCGTCAGCGCAACGGGAATTGTCACGTGCTGCATAATTTCGGCATTGGAATTCTCCGCAGGGTGAGGCGCACTGGTTCTGCGTGTCACCCTCTCAACAGTAAATAGAATCACTCCATTTATTGTTAAAAACAGCCCCGCAAAAATAGGTTTAGCGAAAATCTTTCCTAATGGCTCTTCAAAAACTTTCCCAATTATTGCTACAGGAATTGTGGCAATAACAACACGCCAAAAAACCCCGGACGCTTCTGATTTCACTCCGCGAATGGATTGGAGTCCTCCAGCGATTAGTCCGATCCATCGCTTACGAAAAACTATAAAAAGCGCCACAGCGCTTGCTAGGTGAAATGCGACAGTTACGGAAAGGTATGACGATGATGGGTCGGTAGTAAATGTCGACCAAGACCCCCCAATCCAAGCCGGCAAGAGAACCGCATGGCCTAGGCTAGAAATCGGGAAGAGTTCTGTAATTCCTTGGACAACACCAGTAACAATTGCTTGAAAATAGGTGAATTCCATAATACTTAACCTTATACCGAAGTAGGTGAGATTTATCGGTCATCACAGATTCAAACTCCTCTAGACTCCACCCATGTCTTTTGAAAAGAATAAAAAAAGTGCCGTCTTGGACTTCTTGCGTCCCCACAAAACAATTCCGATCACTCCATGGAGGGCTATTCATCGCTGGGATATTTCCGCGACTCGACTTATTGTTTTATTCGGTGGGCTTTTAATTTTTGGTCTAGGAGACTCACTTCTGGTACAGAGTCAAACAGGGAATGCCCCTTGGACCGTACTCGCACAAGGAATTTCCAAACGACTCGACATTTCCCTCGGGTGGTCGACTTTTGGAATAAGCGCCCTCGTGTTGCTGCTGTGGCTACCGTTGCGTGAGCGGCCAGGATTTGGCACTTTAGCAAATATCGCAATAATTGCAGCATCCATTCAATTGGGCGTGAATATTTTTCCAGAAGCGCCAAATTTTGTAACTGGCATAGCGATGGATTCCTTAGGTATCGCAATGGTGGGTATCGGTTCTGCTCTGTACATAACCTGCGGGCTTGGACCAGGTCCTCGGGATGGACTGATGACTGCGATTCACCACAGAAGTGGTGTCCGAGTGGGTCGAGTGAGACTTGGAATTGAAGGCAGCGTGCTCTTACTGGGAGCCGCGCTAGGAGGCCAGATAGGCGTAGGAACTGCTCTCTTCGCCATATTCGTAGGTCAATCTATTGCCGTCGCCCTTGGTGTGGTGGCTCGGGTTACCTCCAAGTAGGCACTAACCTTTGGCAAATCTTCCCCCGGCTTGCGCGCCGTGAATGTGCACGGGGTCGCAATCACCCCCGATACCAAAATCAGGAAGGTTCACCATGCTCGATAGTTATTTTAAGATCACACAAAGAGGGTCAACAGTTGGGCGCGAAGTAAGAGGTGGCGTAGTCACTTTTTTCACGATGGCATATATCGTCGCGCTTAATCCTTTGATTATTGGTTTGTCGAAAGATGCCGATGGAAAATTCCTAGGCGGAGGCGACGCGCCGAATCTAGCGATGATCGCAGCGACCACAGCGCTCATCGCCGGTATTCTCACAATTCTGATGGGGGTTGTCGGAAACTATCCGCTCGCGTTAGCAACTGGCTTGGGTCTCAACACATTTGTTGCAGTCGGCATCGCTACCAAGATGTCATGGGCGGATGCAATGGGCTTAATCGTTATTGAAGGCCTCATTATTACAGTTCTAGTTCTCACCGGATTTCGAACTGCCGTTTTCCGCGCGGTACCAGCGCAATTGAAAATTGCAATCTCAGTCGGTATCGGACTTTTTATTGCCCTCATTGGACTTGTTGATGCTGGTTTTGTGCGCCGCACAGGTTCTGGCCCTGTTCCGGTAACTTTGGGTGATAACGGAACTCTTGTGGGTTGGCCTGTAGTTATCTTTGCATTTGGACTATTTCTCATGATTGGCCTTATGGTGAAGAAGGTTAAAGGCGCTCTTCTCATTGGAATTGGGCTGGCAACTGTTGCTGCAATCGCTGTTGAATCAGCGTTTAAAATAGGTCCTAACTTCATAGCTCCAGACAAAATTAATCCAAAGGGTTGGGGACTCAATGTGCCAGCTATCCCTACTGATATTGTCTCGACGCCAGATTTCGGACTACTGGGTCATTTCTCGCTATTCGGATCTTTCAGCAGAATCTCTGCGGTCTCTGCAATTCTTCTAATATTTACACTTTTGCTATCAGACTTTTTTGACACCGTTGGAACCGTGACTGCTATCGGTCACGAATCAGGTCTCATCGATGCCGATGGAAATATCCCAAATAATGAACGAATCCTTTTCGTCGATTCACTCGCCGCAGTAGCTGGTGGAGCTGGAAGTATTTCTTCGAACACGAGTTATATCGAATCCGCCTCAGGTGTCGGAGAAGGTGCTCGCACTGGACTTGCATCAGTTGTTACTGGTGCATGTTTCTTGCTAACAACATTCTTGGCTCCTCTAGTCGCAGTTATTCCATACGAGGCTGCAACGCCAGCACTTGTCATCGTTGGATTCCTCATGATGACTCAGATCAAGAACATTGACTGGACTGATTACGGAATTGCAATTCCGGCATTTCTTACAATGATCTTGATGCCATTTACTTACAGTATTTCAGTAGGCATTGGAGCAGGTTTTGTCTCTCATGTGATTATTCGCGTGATCCAAGGACGTCGTAAGGAAGTTCACCCACTTCTCTATGTCGTGACTATTCTCTTTCTGGTTTATTTCCTAACATCTCCAATTAATACCTGGATCGGATAACACACCTACGAAAATTTGGCGGGACCGAAAATCATTCGGTCCCGCCAAATTTATATACTCCAATTGATTTCTTCTAAGCCCATCTGTCGCAGAAGCCCGTTTGCCTTTGAAAATGGTTTGCTTCCAAAAAAACCTCGATACGCGGATAATGGACTAGGGTGTGGACTTGTTATCACTCGATCGGAATTAAAAAACCGTCCTAGCTCCTGCGCACTTTTACCCCATAAAATTCCAACAAGATCTCTTTCTGCAAGTACTTCCACAACTCGTTCTGTAAAGGGATTCCATTGTGGATCAATTTTTCGAGAACGAGGGTCATAGGATAGAGATCTGTTAAGTAAGAAAACACCGTTATTAGCCCATGAGGAGAGGTCACCTTTATGTAGCTGAGGTGCTCCTAAATCATCAGCGAGTTCTTTCAAAATATTTCGTAAAGATGCAGGCAAAGGGGCAATGTCGTTATCAACGCTAAAAGCTAATCCATTGGCATATCCAAGAGTTGGATACGGATCCTGACCAATAATCACTATGCGGATTTCACTTAAAGGTTGCGAGAATGCCCGCATCATTAACTCTCGTTGGGGGTACACAATCTCGGGTAGGCGCTCTTGTATCTCATCAAGAATGTGCAGATGAGTTCCCAAAGCCACAATCCACTCTGGGTGTAATTGTTCTCTAAGCGCGAGCAAAGAATCTAGCGCCCTCTTGTGTAACAGTAATATCTATGTCAAATACAGCGCTGATATGTTCAGAGGTAACTACCGAAGAAATTGGTCCTGACACGGCAATCTCTCCATTTTTCATTAGGATGGCATGAGTCGTCCCAACTGGAATCTCCTCAATATGGTGCGTGACGATCACACTCGCTGGAGCGTTTGGATCTTGAGCAAACTCGGCAAAGCGAGAGAGCAAATCCTCACGACCGCCGAGATCGAGTCCTGCTGCAGGCTCGTCCAATAAAAGCAATTCAGGATCCGCCATCAGCGCTCTGGCTATTTGAACTCGTTTCTTTTCACCTTCACTCAGCGTTGCGTAACGGCGATCGCCCAACTCACGAACGCCGAAAGTCGTTAATAACGCGACCGCTCTCGATTCATCCCACAGATCATAGGATTCATTCCATCTTCCAGTGATCGCATACGCCGCTGTCAAGACTACGTCTTTAACTATCTCATTGTCTGGAACTCTGCTCACTAGGGCTGCTGAAGAGATGCCAATACGAGTTCGCAACTCGTGTAAATCAACTTTCCCCATTTCTTGATCTAAAATTATTGCTCGACCTCGTGAAGGAAAAATATGAGTAGAGAGAACTCCCATGAGCGTAGATTTACCAGCGCCATTTGGCCCAAGGATTACCCAACGCTCCCCTGCTGCAATCGAAAATGAGACTGGACCCAAGATATCTTTGCCATCTCTATGTACTCGCACAGAGTCAAGTGTTAGAACCGTTGTTGCGCTCATAGGTTAAAAACATATCGTGTTCGAAGCTCTCGCGCTTGATAAAGCGAGTAAGTGGCGGACTTATTCGCGATAAACTGGTGCACATGAGCGAGAACGATACGCACCAGAGTCAATTCACAGGCTTAATTTTGCTTTCTGGCGATGATGCACCGGGAATCACCCAAGAATTATTTGGGACCTTGGCCCCGTTTGCCATCTCAGTTCTTGACATTGAGCAGGTCGTGATTCGCAGTAGGCTAATTCTGACAATATTGATTTCCCTCGATCGTGCTCATGCGCAATCAATAGAGGAGGATCTCGATCAATGTGCAGTGCGATTAGGTGTCGACATAGCAACCTCATTTACAGATGAGCCAACCGCCTCAATTGCGGCAAAAAGTGGATTAGTCCATGTGGTCGCTCTCGCTCAAAAATTGATTCCTTCAGCTATCAGTTCTCTAGCAAGCGCCATTGCGCAAGCAGGAGGAAATATCGAAAGAATTCATCGCAGTGCCTCCTTCCCCCTCACTGCAATTGAGTTTCTCATTTCAGGAGCTCCTATCAATGATTTGCGAATGAGCCTTGCTGCTGTTGCAAAGGAAGTAAAAGTGGATATCGCGGTAGCTCCGGGAGGACTTGCCCGTTGGGCTCGAAAGCTTGTCGTCATGGATGTTGACTCGACACTCATCCAACAAGAAGTCATCGATTTGCTTGCTAAAAAACATGGTGTCGGAGAGCAAGTAAGTGTGATCACCGAATCTGCGATGCGCGGAGAACTCGACTTTGAACACTCGCTTAGGGCACGCGTAGCTTTGTTGAAGGGAGCTAGCGCATCAATTATCGAAGATGTGAAGAGCGAAGTGACACTCACTCCAGGTGCTCGGACTCTCATACGTACCCTGCAAAGGCTTGGCCACAGCGTAGGTTTAGTTTCTGGCGGGTTTTCTGATGTTGTATTTCCAATAGCTACCGAACTAGGAATCGAACATGTTCGCGCAAATAGACTTGAGATTATTGATGGAGTAATCACCGGTAACCTACTGGGCACAATAATTGATAGAGCTGGCAAGGCCTCGGCGCTTCGTGATTTCGCACTCTCTGAGTCAGTATCTATCGATCAAACGGTTGCAATCGGCGATGGTGCTAATGATTTAGATATGATCGCTGCCGCAGGACTGGGAATCGCCTTTAATGCAAAACCATCTGTTCAAGCTGCCGCAGATAGTTCCCTCAACGCCCCGTACTTAGATTCGGTACTTTTCATGCTTGGCATTAATCGTGAAGATATCGAAAGCGCTGACTCTTCCGATGCGCTCTTAAAACTATAACCTGCACGCATGAATATCAGTCACGAGGATTCCTCGAGCGCCTAGCGCCCACAATTGATCCATGACGTGATTAGTTTCTTTTCGCAAAACCATTGCCCGAACTGCCACCCAGTCCTGTTTTTGAAGTGGGGAAATCGTGGGAGATTCTAATCCTGGTGTGATTGAGCAGGCCTGATCCACTTTCTCTTTTGGACAGTCATAATCAAGAAGTACATACTGACGAGCTGTTATAACTCCCTGGAGTCGGCGAACTAAAATCTCCAAGGAGGTAGAAATTGAAGTGGTAGCTCTTGAAACCAAAATGGCTTCACTTGTGAGAATGGGTTCACCAAAAATTTCCAGTCCAGCTTGGCGAAGCGTATTTCCTGTACTGACAACATCTGCAATTACATCAGCGACCCCAAGACGAACGCTGCTTTCGACGGCGCCATCAAGTCTGACAACAGAGGCAACAATGGAACGTGAATCTAGGTAATTTTGAACAAGGCCGGGATAGGCAGTCGCCACTCTCTTACCGGATATATCTGATTCGACCATCTGCGTTCCAACCTTGGCTGCCCATCTAAAGGTCGACGCAGCAAAATCTAAAGCAAGAATTTCACTAGCCTGCGCCCCTGAGTCAATCAATAAATCCCGACCAGTGATTCCCGCATCGAGCTCACCTGAGCCAACGTATAGCGCAATGTCTCGTGGGCGTAAGTAATAAAATTCCACTTCGTTTTCAGAATCGATCAAGATCAAATCGCGAGTATCACTTCGCTGTTTATATCCTGCTTCTTTAAGAACTTGAATTGCCGACTCAGCCAAGGAGCCCTTATTTGGTACAGCGATACGCAGCATCACAACTCCTTAGAGGTATTTGTAAACATCATCGAGAGTGAGACCTCGAGCCAACATGAGAGTTTGGAGATGATAGAGAAGCTGACTAATTTCTTGCGCTAGGGCGTCATCGCTCTCATGCTCTGCTGCGAGCCAGACTTCGCCGGCTTCCTCCAGTACCTTCTTGCCAATCCCGTGAACCCCGGCGTCAAGGGCCTTAATAGTGCCTGACCCCTCCGGGCGAGTGAGTGCAATGCTGGATAACTCAACCCAGAGGGAATCAAAAGACTTCATAGCGCTACTTTACTAGATGAGGACCCTCTCTTTCTTGCTAATTCGAAGCCACGATACGAATCCCCATATAACAAAGGGAAGATAGATTGCATAGAGCGTTCCTGTCGGGTAATAGCCGTTGATGAAGGCAAAGGGAACGCCAACTAAGTCGACTGCAACCCACACAAGCCAAAACTCAACATATCCGCGACTCATGCCATAGGTGGCAAGGGCTGTGCCTGTGAAGATCCATGTATCTACAATTAACCAGTTTCCACTTTCTCCAAGGCTCTTAAAAACCTGCATTGATAAGAAGAAGGCAACGATAATTGCAGGGAGCAGGATCATTCTTTCTTTAGCAGTGGTCCAGCGAGGCGTGACAGGTGAATGTGATTGGTTGGCTCTGCGAGCATTACTCCATCTGACCCATCCATACGCGCTGACAATGATGAGTAGGGCGTTTCTGCCCGCCTGACCATAGAAATTTGCATCCTGATCACTTGTTGTAAATACGGCACCTAGGAAGACTGTAAAGAGCAACGCGTCACCCATAATTCCTATCGGCCACGCTGCTACTTTTCGACGAGCGCCTAAAATCGCGCTGGTAAGACCAAGTGTTCCGCCAATTATTTCTCGCAATGGAATCGACTTACTTCCAAAGTGAATATTTGTTTCAAAAAGCCACGTCAAAAATGACATCTACGTAGATCCTTCCTCGGTTAGAGCGCCCAGGAAGCAACAAAGAACCGTGGCGCAGAGTGCGCAACGGAAACTATGTCCCTTTATCCAGACTCTAACTGTCGGTTTTGGAATTTAACCAAATCAACCGATCAATGGATTTGATCGGGTCGCGGACTTCACCGCCGGTTCGGAATTACACCGACCCCCGGAACAACGTAGGACTAGTCTTTCACATTCGAGGCTAATTGGCGCAATGACTCGACCATGGCGGCCGGATCAAGTGAACGAAAGACCGCACTGCCAGCGACAAAGGTGTCAGCTCCAGCGTCGCGAGCGATTTCTATAGTCTCCTGTGAAATTCCACCATCGACTTGAATCCAAATTGGTCTATTCCCAATCAATTCTCGAGTTCGACTGATTTTCTCAAGCATTTCGGTCATAAATTTCTGCCCTCCGAAACCGGGTTCCACGGTCATAATCAGGAACATGTCTACCTCATCAATGTATTGAGAGTAATCATCAATAGAAGTCCTTGGTTTTATGGCAAGACTTGCACGGGCCCCATGGGAGCGAATATTTTTGACTGTTTGCGAAATATTGTGAGTTGCTTCCACATGCACCGTAACGCTCTTGGCTCCAGCCTCGGCATATTGTGGTCCGATGTAATCAGCATCACAAACCATGAGATGAGCGTCAATGGGTGCTTCACTGCGTGAAATTATCTCCTGCGCCAGTTTCCAATCAAACGAAAAATTTGGTGCGAATTTATTATCAAAAATGTCCAAGTGTATATAGTCCGAAACCTTCGCAATACGAGCAATCTCTTCATGAATATGATCATGATCGGCATTGAGAATGCTTGGATTTATGCGTATTTCACGTGACATATCGTTATGTTATCGGTTTGAAGACAATAGATTAAGAAACTCGTCGAAAGAGTGCCAGAAACATTGCATCAGTTCCCTGTCGATGAGTCCATAACGCCAAATTGGCCCCATCACATGCGCCGGCATCGCGAAGCTCCGAGCTCATGTAATCCCCCACTTGTAATTGCTCTAGTTCGGGATGACCTCTGAGAATATCTTTTACTTGAACCCGTGTCTCGGCAAAATGAGGTGAACACGTTGCGTACCCAAAAATGCCACCGACATCTAAAATTGAGATGGCAGCCTCGGCAAGGTCGTGTTGCAATTCAATGAGTGCTCGTAAATCTGCAGGAGTTCTACGCCAGCGGACTTCAGGTCGACGGCGCAGAGCTCCAAGACCCGTGCATGGCACATCAGCCAAAATAGCTCCGTAGGTAACTCCGAGATCTTTTATTTTCCGGCCATCACTTACGATTATGGGAAATTCTCCGATAACTTGTTTGACTAGTGCAGCGCGAATCTCAGAAGTTTCATTGGCAGTAAAATTTTTTCCTTGTTCGCGAGCTATTGCCGATAATAGAGCAGCTTTACCACCAGGGCCTGCGCACAAATCGAGCCAGTTATCATTTTTGATCGCTGCTTGAGAAAATATTTGAGCAACTAATTGAGAACCTTCATCTTGCACTCCAGCTTTTCGCGACCTGATTAGATCTAGAGAACCAGGGGAACCTGGCATGCGTACCCCGTAAGGAGAGAATTGAGTGGGAACACCCCCACATTCAATGAGATCCTCCTGAGTAGATAACCCTGGCCAAGCGACGAGAGTCGGCACAGCTGGAGTGTTATTGGCAATCAAAATAGATTCGACTTCGTCTTCGTCTTTGAGTAGATCAAAGTACGCAGAGACAATCCACTCGGGATGTGAATGCAATATCGCGAGTCGACGGATGGGATCTTTCTCGGCGCGTAACGGTTCCACCCATTCCTCCAACGAAAGAGCACTCACCTTACGCAAAAGTGCATTGACGAAACTTGCCTTAGACTCGCCTAGAACTTTTCGGGCAAGTTCAACAGTTGCAGAGACAGCGGCGTGTGTAGCCACTCTCATTTCAAAAAGCTGATGAACTCCCATGCGTGTAACATCAATAATTCCTGCGTCAACATCGTTCCAGGGACGATCACTTACCTGCTCCAGAATCCAATCGTGTCTTCCCTGCATGCGAAGAGTTCCATAGAGCAGTTCAGTTGCAAATCCCTTATCTCGCTCCTCGAAATTTGATGCAGCCAGCGCTTTAGGCAACAGAAGATTTGAGTAACCACCATGACGATTAACTTCAGTAATCAAATCAAATACCAGTAAACGTGGAGCATCTGGTTTAGGTGGCTTAAAAGATCGACCGGACGTGTTAGCCAAATTTCTCCCCTAGTACAAGGCGTGCGCCATTAGCCCAGTCACAGGCAGACATGGGTTTGCCTCCTGAGGGTGTCACTGAAATTAAATTCACAATCTGCCCATCATCGCATCCCACATAAACCTTTTTATTGAGGAGGGTGAGTTCTCCTGCTTTTAACATGATCTCCTCCTCGGCGTATCCAATGTTAATTATTTTGAAAATCTGACCTCGAAATTTAGTGAGCGCGCCTGGATGAGGCGTAAAGGCTCGGACATGGTTATTAATCTTCTCAGCACTCTGGGACCAGTCAATCCAGGTTTCATCGCGAAGGATCTTAGGAGCAAATGAAATTCCTGCCCCTGATTGCGCGACCGGTAAAACCCCCGCAAGAATGTCATCAATTGTTGCTGAAACAATGTCGCTACCTATTTCAGATAAAACTTTCAGCAGATCGCCGGTGTTCCACGTTTGAGCAATATCAACTACTTGAGAACGATAAATGGGTCCTGTATCCATGCCGGCATCTAATTTAAAAACAGTGACACCAGTTTTCACCTCGCCAGCCAATAGTGCACGCTGAGCAGGCGCTGCGCCGCGATATGAGGGCAGAAGTGAGAAATGTAGGTTTATAAAACCATAGCGAGGAATTTGCAAAACGTAGGGAGCAAGAATACGTCCATATCCGATTGCGATGACCAAATCGATATTTTCGAGCGCACTCGCGACTTCGTCATCACTATTACATTTATGGAGCAAAATATTATTCACTGACGCCCATTGTGCGACGGGAGTTGATTGCAACTCCCTGCCTCGTCCCGCGGGTCGATCTGGCTGAGTAATCACCGAAATAAGTTCGTGATCGCTGTGAAGGAGATAATCCAGCGTTGGAATTGCTACATCAGGTGTCGCAGCAACACAGATACGCACTAAAGCCCTAGACCAAAAGTTGAGTGAGGGGAAGTTTTGAACTGTGGGGTAAGCCCCGCGCTCGCTGCAGTTCCAAACCAGTCCGACTCACGAATCTCCTTCATAGCTAACTTGCGATTCTCAGGAGATAAGCGATCAATAAAAACGATTCCATCAAGATGGTCTGTCTCATGTTGAATTGCGCGAGCAAGGAGTTCGCTCCCCTCCACGCTGATCGGCTCTCCGTACATGTTCCACCCCTTTGCGACAACACGCATGGCGCGAGGAGTGTCATAGAGTATTTCCGGAAAGGATAAGCAACCCTCAGTCCCCTCCTGCAATTCAGGCGATAAATCTAAGGTTGGGTTAATGAGGTGTCCCAGAGCTTCATCGACATCCCAGACAAAAACTCTTAATGGAACTCCAATCTGCGGTGCTGCTAAACCCGCACCGGGCGCATTAAGCATTGTCTCCGTCAAATCAGAAACCAATGTACGCAACTCTTTATCAAAGTCGATAACTTCTGCGGCAGGAGTGATCAAGACCGGATCTCCAAAGAGACGAATAGGCATGATCGACATGTGGCTAGTCTATCAAGGGAATCAGATGAGACTGTAGGGATCAATTCTTATAACAAGGGCGATTTTCTTGGCGATGGCCCGGCGTCTATTAAGCTCTCGAAGAAACTGAGCTACTTCTAGGCGTCCATCAAGGGGTGTAGTCATGTGAATTCTGCTGCGTGAAGAACCGATAGGAGTGGGACCATATATTTTAGTAAGGGGTGGTAATCGATGCGACGTTACTGATTCACGTAGACCACTAGCAAAGCGTGCTGCCTCAGACGCGTCTATCTCAAAACTAGTTGTTGTTACGTACGGCGGCAAAGATAGCTCCTTGCGATCCCTCAATTCATTTTTTACAACAATTGTTGGGTTCCATCTCGCCAGAGCGGCTACAACTGGATGGGCATTATCTAGAACAATGAGAACAGCACCGTGAATGCTCTTGTGCGAGGCGGCGTCAAAGAAGAATTCAGTGGCTCTTTGCGTGCTTTTGAAATCAGTACCAGCTAGGAAGCGTAAACCTTCTAGAATAACAACTGCTGAATAGCCCCCTTGTATATGCGGGATAGACCCAGGAGTGCTGACAACTATTTTTGTTTCGTGACCCACTCCCCTAAGTATGTGATCCCCTGAAGATGAAACTATTGCATTATTAGGAAATGCCCGCCCAATCTCCTCAACTGCGCGATCGATGCCTCGAGCGGCGTAATAACGTTCAGTACTTTGACACCACGAACATTTCCAATCACCGTTAAATCTAAGGCATACAACACATTGAGGATCCATTCCAGAACCGGCCACCGCAAGTCGTCCGCCACAACTGCAATATGCAATATTTCGGCATTTCGCACAGAGTAGTGCGTTTCCGTAACCCTTTCGAGGTACTAAGAATAAAACAGTCCCATCACGCAGAGCAGATCGTATTGGTGAAAATATGCGATCAGGTAGAAGTTCTCCAGAGGTTTGCGCAAATGCATTTACTGGCACTCGTGTTGAAGCACTGAGATACTTAATCTCCTTTGCTTCAATTTGCATGCCTACTTCGATGGAAGGGCTGTAACCGGTGTAAATAATGTTAATTCCTTCGGATTTTGACCGCTCGTCAGCTACTGCTCTTACGTTCCACCCTGGAGATCGCGGCTCATAAAACTGTTCCGACGATTCGTGCACGATGATAATGGTGGCTAGGTCTTGGATTGGAGCGAAAACGGCGCTTCGGGTTCCAATCACTATATCGGGCGAGCCTAGACAAATTCTCAAGAAATGTGAATATCGCGTGGAACGAGCCAGAGTGCTGTCGAGACGTAAAACTTCCACTGTGTTTGTGGACTCTCTCAAAATATTCTGCAATACATCTAAGTTATTTTCGTCCGGTACGAGTATCAATACTTTGCCGCGTGCAATGTTGTCTAAGGCTAAAGAAAGAACTTCATCTAAAGCAAGAACACTAGGGCTATGTGAGAAATATGTTTTAGAAGGCTTATGTGCAAAATCTATCTTAGAATTCCTTAACTCCCACCAAGATTGTGCGTGAGCAGTGATAGCTTTCTCTGAAAGTACGACACGAGGTGGTATAGCTGAGCGAATAAGCTCAAATGGGTGACAGGCCCACTCCCTTGCAATATTTTCAATTAAAGAAAGTGTTGCAGGTGAAGCAAGCGGTATCGGAGATAAAACTCTCGTGATGGATTTTAGGTGCGCACCCGAATCCGAACTGTTCAAACGTGCGAGTACCAGTGCTTCTACTTCGCGACCCGCAAAGGAAACACCTACGCGTACGCCAGCTCTAACTTGCTCGCTCAATGCCTGCGGAATCTCGTAATCGAAGTATCCATCCAAATGCGCTACACCAGAATCTACCCATACTCGCGCAATGTGATTGTGTGATGCGACCGGACCCGCAGGAACAGGTATTACCTCTCTTCGAAGTCGAAGCGGACGTGCTTGCGACATGGAAGTATCTACTTGATTGCGGCGCGAAGTGCGTCTATTCGGTTGGTTCTCTCCCACGTGAATTCAGGGAGTTCGCGACCAAAGTGCCCATAGGCGCTTGTCTTAGAATAAATAGGTCGTAATAAATCCAATTGCGCAATAATAGCCGCAGGACGCAAATCGAAAACGGTCAATACTGCGTTTTGAATCTCGATAACTGGCACAGTGTGTGTTCCGAACGTCTCTACAAATAAACCAACGGGTTGTGCTTTTCCAATTGCGTAAGCAACTTGGACTTCGCAGCGACGAGCAAGTCCTGCTGCCACCACATTCTTAGCCACCCAGCGCATGGCATATGCAGCAGATCGATCAACCTTTGATGGATCTTTCCCACTGAATGCCCCCCCGCCATGTCGCGCCATACCACCGTATGTATCAACAATTATTTTTCGTCCAGTGAGTCCGGCATCTCCCATCGGGCCACCGATCACGAACCGACCTGTCGGATTGATCAATATGTTTAAATCGCTACGAGGCAAATCAATCTTCTCTAAGACGGGGTTGATTACATACGCAATAATCTCTGGTGTGAGTTGTTTTGTGACATCAATATCTGCTCTATGTTGCGAGGAAACAACTATTGTATTTAGGGCTACAGCCTTGTCACCTTCGTACTCAATAGTGACCTGCGTTTTTCCATCAGGACGTAAATATTCCAGCTCTCCAGACTTTCGAACTTTCGCCAATTGGGCTGCTAATTCGTGCGCTAACCAAATTGGAAGTGGCATTAATTCCTTGGTGTCATCGCACGCGTAACCAAACATTAATCCTTGGTCGCCGGCACCTTGTAAATCTAAAGGGTCGCCGGAAAACGAAACACGATTCTCGTAAGCATCATCAACTCCCTGAGCAATGTCCTGAGACTGCTGACCAATAGAGACACTTACGCCGCAGGAATTTCCGTCGAAGCCTTTATCTGATGAGTCATACCCGATTGCCAAAACTGTGTCTCGAATAATCCCGGTGATATCTGCGTAGACATCGGTTGTCACTTCCCCAGCAACATGAACCTGGCCTGTCGTAATGAGGGTTTCAACCGCAACGCGACTTGTGGGATCTGGACCGATGAGTGAATCAAGAATTGCATCAGAAATCTGATCCGCAATTTTATCCGGGTGGCCTTCGGTGACTGATTCAGATGTAAATAGGCGCGCAGACATTGGGCTAACTTAACGCAGATAGGGCGCAATCGAGCATGATATGGGCAAGCGTGTCTTTCTCCATGTCAGAAATCACGATCTCTTCACCTGTGTCAGTAAAGAGGACTCCAGAACTCACATCTTGACCAAAGATTGCGCCCTGTGACACATCATTGACGTAAGCGATATCGGCACCTTTCTTCGCCAATTTCTCTCGAGCCTCGGAAGGTTTTAGTTGGGTCTCGGCAGCGAAGCCGATGATGATCTGGTTTCTTTTTTTAGACGCTGCCAACGAGGCAAGAATGTCGGGGTTCTGTGTTAGTTCGATGGACGTGAACTTATCCTTCTTAATTTTTTGACTAGATGGCGTTACGGGCCGAGCATCGGATACAGCAGCTGCCATTGCAAGGAGATCACACTCTGGGAAATGTTGATGAAGTGCCGTAGACATCTCCTGAGCGGTCTCGACTCGTATCGTTGTAGCACCTGGCAGATCGGGTAGTGCCGAATTAGCTAAGACAAGCACTACCTGCGCTCCCCGATCAAGGGCCGATGTTGCAATTGCATATCCTTGCTTGCCAGAACTTCGATTTCCGATGTAGCGCACCGGATCTATAGCCTCACGGGTACCGCCAGCCGAAACTAAAACCTTTTTGCCTATAAAATTCAAGTCACTATTGAGAAACTCTGTGCATTCCTTGATTATTCGTTCAACGGTAGGAAAACGACCTATTCCGACATCCTCTCCCGTTAGGCGCCCCACATCTGGTGTAATCACGTGAAAGCCGCGCTCTTTCAATGTGCGAATGTTTTCCATTGTTGCCGGATTTTTCCACATTGCTGGATGCATTGCGGGCACTAAAATCTTAGGAGAAGTCGAAGCCAAAACCACATTGGTGAGCAGATCATCTGCTCGCCCAGCTGCCAGGCGAGCAATGAGATCAGCAGTTGCGGGCGCAATAACTATCGCGCCGTGATCGTGAGCCAGTGAGATATGTCGTACATTCTTGACATCTTGAAATACTCCAGTGGTTACTTCACGCCCTGAGAGCGCTTCCCACGTCGCAAGACCAACGAAATTCAGACTTGAAGGCGTTGGGATAACGGTTACGCCGAAGCCACTGTCTTGGAAACGACGTAGTAATTCACAGGACTTATACGCTGCAATACCTCCACCAATACCAAGGATTAACTCTCGGTTTCTGCTCTTCATAGTGTGAAAAGAGGCGCGGTGTTACTTACGCGGTTGGTTCTAGATTTTCGATTGTGAGAAGACCTTCGTTAATTTCGCGCAATGCAATAGAGAGTGGCTTCTCGTGAATATGAGTTTCAACCAAAGGCCCTACATATTCCAAAAGTCCTTCACCAAGTTGTGAGTAGTACGCGTTGATTTGGCGTGCACGCTTGGCTGCATAGAGAACTAGGCTGTACTTGGATCCACTCTTGTCAAGAAGTTCATCAATTGGTGGGTTAGTAATACCGTCCATGTATTTCTCCTAAAAATGTAGCTGTACGCGTTGGAAACTTAGGCTAAGGATAACAGCCTATCGACGACCTTACTGACCTGATCATTAGTGATAACAACGTCAAAAAATGACGCTGCAGCCAATTCTTCTTGCGCCAAAAGCAGTCTCTGAGCGCGTCTCTCGGGAGAATCCGTAGCTCTGCCTTCCAGGCGGCCGACAAGCTCCTCCCAGCTGGGAGGTTCTAGGAAGACCAAGATCGCTTCTGGCGCGTGCTGCTTCACCTGCCTAGCACCGGCAATTTCTATCTCCAGCAAAACATTACGCCCAGATGCGAGGGCTGTTTCAACAGGTCTACGAGGAGACCCATACCGAGAGCCAGCGAAAGCTGCCCACTCAAGGAAATTATCTTCAGCTATTTCCCTGTCGAATTCTTCGTTACTTAAAAACTTGTAATCTATTCCTTCAATTTCATTTGCACGGGGTTCCCGTGTTGTTGCTGAGATGCTCACCCAAAAATCACTGTTTTTGCGCAACTCTTTTGCCACCGTACTTTTGCCAACGCCACCTGGGCCCGAAAGCACAAAGAGTTTTCCCCGAAAAGTTGGTATCGAAAATTCTTTACGTAATGCCAGTAACTGATGAACACCCAAACCTTGGATTCTTCGAGTAGGAGAAATTCCAATCTTCTCCATAATACTTTGCGCGCGAACTTTTCCTACTCCTGACAGTGAAGAGAGTAAGTCAGCGACTCTCATTTTTCCTACCGCTTCATTCTTTTGAGCCATATCTAAAACATCGGAAAGAAATACGTCGCCCGCTTTGAGAGATGCTTTTATGAAAGCCCGCTCCTGGCGGGAAACTTTCGCCTTTTCTAGGGCTGCCGCTCGAGCTTGGGGAGTCAGTTTCGGGGGCGTAGACACGTGCACAATCTAGTACAGAGTTACTCTCCGATTAAAATATCGGCGGCTATTTTCTTGGCCCGAGTGTGTATATCTTGAAGCGAATCCCCGCCTGTAACAGGGCGACCAATAACGACGTAGTTAGCTCCCTGGCGAATTGCCTGCGACGGCGTCATTGTGCGAACCTGATCGTCGCCACCAGAAGACTCGATTGGACGAACTCCTGGTGTGATAATCACAGGTTCCGCGCCTACCTCATTTCGAATCGCTGATGTCTCTTGAGGTGAACACACTAAAGCTTTCGCGCCTGCCTTTACTGCAAGTGACGCGAGTCGAACCGCAGACTCTAATGGTGGTTGAGAGTAGCCAATTTCGTGTACATCTAAGGCAGACAGGGAAGTCAAAATCGTGACTGCTGTAACTAATGTGTTTGGAAGAGAGTGAACCGCTGCCGCAATCATTGCAGTGCCTCCACTTGCATGAACTGTCAGAAACCGTGGAGAAAACTCTTCGATTGCCTTTGCTGCTTTTGAAACTGTATTGGGAATATCGTGCAGCTTAAGGTCAAGAAATAAATCAAGGTCAATATGCTGCGAAACCTCTTTTACTCCATCAAGGCCACATGCTAAAAAGAATTCAAGTCCTAGTTTGTATCCTGAAACATAATCTTCTGTTGCTTTTATCCACGATATTGCAGTGCTTATAGAGGAAGTATCTACTGCCAAAATAATCGGTGCCCGATTGCTCACGATGTACTTGCCTCCTCTATTCGATGTGCGTATCCAACCGCTTGAGTAAGTGAAGTAAAACCGCGTGCCTCAAGGAGAAATTGCAATTCATTCTGGATCTGCGTTACAGCACTTGGATTACCAAAGGAAGCCGTGCCTACTGAAACGCCACTTGCCCCCGCCAAGATCAATTCAAGTGCGTCTCGCCCTGATGACACTCCACCCATACCGAGAATGGGTACTTTCGGCATCGCACTGTGAACCTGATAAATCGCGCGCACTGCAATTGGTTTTATCGCTGGACCAGAAAGGCCACCAGTTTTCCCCGCAAGATGTGGGCGCATTGAATCAATATTTATCACCATGGCAAGAACTGTATTAATTAAAGCCAACCCATCCGCTCCCGAATCAATTACTCCCCGAGCGATGGAGACAAGATCCGTCACATCTGGAGAAAGTTTGGCGATGATCGGCAATTCACCACCTAGTGCTCGGCGTACTCCATCAATGACATTACGGGAGGCATCTGGGTCGCATGCGAAGACCAATCCGCGATTCTCAACATTGGGGCAGGAAATATTTACTTCTACCGCGCTGATTCCTGGGGCAGATCTCAATTTACGAGCAAGAACCGCATATTCTTCAACTGTCTCCCCTGCAATAGAGACAATTACTCTCGCTCTATTTTCAACTAACCACGGTAGGTCATTAGCCAGAAATGAATCAATTCCTGGGCCTTGGAGTCCAATCGAATTGACCATTCCACTTGCAGTCTCAGCCATGCGAGGAGTTGGTCGCCCATGACGAGCCTTGTTCATCACAGATTTTGTAACTACTGCGCCTATATCTTCGAGATTAATAAATTGAGCTAATTCTTTTCCTGAACTTGCACATCCACTTGCTGTAAATATTGGATGTGCAAACCAAGCCGTACCAAGAGTCGTCGACATGTCAATCATGGTGTTACCTCTGGAATTTTGCCTACTAAGTTCCATTGAACCAGTGATCCATCCATCACGGGGCCATCAATGCATGAACGTTTCATTGTTGTCACGCCGAATTCATCTGCAACGGGGATAACGCAAGTCATGCAAATTCCCACACCACAGGCCATTGACTCTTCAACTGCACATTGATGGACCACATCAGAACCTTTAACGATTGACGAGATAGCCGAGAGCATACCCATGGGGCCGCAAGAATAAATGACATCGACAGCGCCTTCTGCGATCAATTGTGCAATCGGAGCGGTGACGCGACCAATCTCACCCATGGAGCCATCTTCGGTATAAATTCGCAGAGTATTTACTGCCCTTTTGCCCTCCATTGGCGCATATATTTTTGAGCCAGTACTGGCACCAAGGTACATATCAACTCTGCACCCTCTAGATTTCAAAACTTCTGCCAAACCAAAGAGCGGAGCTGAACCATATCCACCGCCGACTAGAAGTGCATTTACCGGAGATGTTGGAATTCCAAAGGCACTTCCAAGCGGGGTGATGGCATCGATTTCTGCACCTTCCTGCAGTGAACAGAGCCATCTACTTCCTTGTCCGTGAGGTGCAACAATTAATTCCATGGTTCCACCCAGAACTCCCGAGGTGGAGACTCTCGATATTGCGAATGCTCTTCGTAGAATCATCCGAGTACTCTCGCCGCCAACATTAATAGCAATAAAATTTCCTGGCCGACAGTTTGTAACAACATCACCTACATTGAGAATTATTTGGTGGTATTGACCCACTCGTTTATTGCTGACGACAATTGGCCTGATTTGCTCGGCAAATTTATTAATTGCTGACATCACACACCTAGCCAAGACTGAATCGAACGAATAGTAAGATCCTCACTTTGTAGCGCCCTAATTCCAGCTACCGCTGCGCTAAAACCAGCAGTGGTAGTAATGCACGGTACGGATCGCTGAACCGCTGCTGTGCGAATGAGCCAACCATCTTGACGGGTACCACGACCAACTGGTGTATTAATAATCAAATCAATATCACCAGAATTGATCATATCGACGACAGTTTTCTCACCTAATGGTCCGATTCCCTCTGAGTTCTTGCGAACGCGTGTGCATTCGATACCCGCCTCAATAAGAGCATCCGCAGTTCCAGATGTTGCAAGGATTCGAAACCCAATTGTGGAAATGGCACGCGCCGATTCAAGAGCCGATTTTTTGTCTTTATCTGCAAGTGAGACAAAAACTGTTCCGCTCTTTGGAAGTGGTCCAAACGAACTTATCTGGGACTTGGCATAACTTTCGCCAAATGAATTCGAAATTCCCATTACCTCGCCAGTGGATCGCATCTCTGGACCAAGTACCGCATCCACGCCACGGCCATCGAGGCGCCTAAAACGATTCCACGGCAGGACTGCTTCTTTCACAGAAATCCCCTTCGCGATGCCATCGCTGCCTGTAGGAAGAATTCCTTCTTCGCGTAACTGCGCAATGGAGGAACCAACAGCAATGCGTGCGGCTGCTTTGGCAAGTGGGACTCCAGTTGCTTTGCTTACGAATGGCACGGTGCGAGAAGCGCGAGGGTTAGCTTCAAGAACAAATATTCTCTCTTCTGATACGGCGAATTGGATATTTATCAATCCTCGAACTCCCACAGCGCTTGCTAATTTAAGTGTTGCTTCTCGAATATGTGTATGTTGATCCGGAGTAAGCGTCATTGCTGGCAATACACATGCGCTATCACCTGAATGAATACCAGCTTCTTCTATATGCTCCATAACTCCACCAAGAAATAACTCCTCACCGTCGTAAAGGGCATCTACATCTATTTCAATTGCGCTATCGAGGAACCGATCAACGAGTACAGGATGATCCGGGGTGATGTCAGTCGCCCTAGAAATAAAACCTCCCAATGCTGTGTCGTCATACACAATCTCCATGCCCCGACCTCCCAAAACGAAAGACGGTCGAACCAACACTGGGTACCCGATTTTTGTGGCAATTGAAATTGCTTCTTGCTGAGAGGAAGCCATTCCATATTCGGGCGCATCGAGATTCTGTTGTTGAAGAATCTCACCAAATGCGCCACGTTCTTCGGCTAAATTGATAGCTTCAGGGCTTGTCCCCAAAATCACTACACCGGCAGCCTTAAGCCCTGCGGCTAGCCCAAGAGGAGTTTGCCCTCCCAATTGAGTAATTACACCAAGAACTGGGCCAGCCAGTGTTTCTGCGTAAATAACTTCCAGAACATCCTCGAGTGTGAGAGGCTCAAAGTAAAGTCGATCACTTGTGTCGTAATCTGTAGACACTGTTTCTGGATTGCAATTGATCATGACCGTCTCGTAATCAGCCTCACGTAATGCAAAAGAGGCGTGCACACAGGAATAGTCGAATTCGATTCCCTGACCAATTCTGTTGGGGCCACTTCCGAGAATTATGACGGCTGGACGAGTACGAGGACGCACTTCGCTCTCTTCCTCATAACTTGAATAGTGATACGGAGTGAATGCTTCAAACTCAGCGGCGCAGGTATCAACAGTTTTATATACCGGTCGAACACCTAGGTGTTGGCGAATCCTTCTAACATCTTCTTCTGGTATTCCTTTGAGTTCGCCAACCTGAAAGTCCGAGAAGCCTAATTCCTTAGCACCACGTATGACTTCCTCATTGAGTTCACCAGGCATCGCAATAGCAGCTGCTCGCTCGTTGATCTCTTCAATCGCCTTTAAGTACCACGGATCAATTTTCGTAGCTTCAAATACTTCAACAATACTTGCCCCAGCCCACATCGCACGTTGTACCTGCTGTAAACGAAACTCAGTTGGTATTCGCATTTCTTTGAGTAAAGCATGTCTGTCCGCTTCTGAAACCGTGGCTGGCCACGTGAAAAGTGCCTCTTTTCTTTCGAGGGAGCGAAGTGCTTTCATCAATGCCTCGGTAAAGGAACGTCCGATCGCCATCGCTTCGCCAACACTTTTCATTGTCGTTGTTAATCGTGGGTCCGCATCAGCAAATTTTTCAAAAGCGAAACGTGGGGCTTTAACAACCACATAATCAAGCGTCGGTTCAAAAGAAGCCGGCGTGACTTTTGTTATATCGTTTCTGATTTCATCAAGAGTGTAACCAATCGCTAATTTCGTGGCAATTTTCGCGATAGGGAAACCAGTGGCTTTCGATGCTAAAGCACTCGATCGCGATACGCGCGGATTCATTTCTATAACAATTATGCGTCCTGAATCTGGATTAATAGCGAATTGAATATTGCATCCGCCAGTATCAACTCCTACTTCCCTAATAATATCTTTAGATAAGTCACGCAATCTCTGGTATTCAACATCAGTAAGAGTCATTGCGGGCGCTACCGTAATCGAGTCCCCAGTATGAACGCCCATTGGATCCAGATTTTCAATGCTGCACACAATGACTACGTTGTCCTTGCGGTCACGCATTACTTCTAATTCGTATTCTTTCCAACCAATAATTGATTCCTCTAAGAGCAGTTCAGAGGTTGGGCTATGACGCAAGCCAGCACCGGCAATCTGTTCAAGTTCTTCCTCGTTAAAAGCGATTCCTGATCCGAGTCCGCCCATAGTAAATGAGGGTCTTATTACTACTGGAAATTTAAGTGATCGTGCCGCGGCGTGCACATCTTCCATAGTGTGGCAAATAATTGATAGCGCTGACTCTCCGCCAACTTTCTCGACAATTGCTCTAAACAATTCGCGGTTTTCTCCCCGCTTGATTGCATCAACATCTGCTCCAATAAGTTTGACTCCGTACTTGGCAAGCGTGCCTCGCTCAAATAGACCAATCGCAGCGTTGAGTGCAGTTTGACCACCCAATGTAGCCAGTACCGCATCCGGTTTTTCCTTTGCAATAATCTTCTCTATAAACTCAGGAGTAATTGGCTCAATATAGGTCGCATCTGCGAATTCTGGATCGGTCATTATTGTCGCAGGATTCGAATTGACTAGAATCACTCTGATTCCCTCTTCGCGTAACACTCTGCAAGCCTGAGTTCCTGAATAATCAAATTCACACGCTTGTCCAATAACTATTGGACCACTGCCTATAACGAGAACACTCTTAATGTTTTTATCAAGAGCCATTATTTCACCTCCAATTTCTGAGGGTTGTCTTGCATCAGCGAAATAAAACGGTCAAATAAATAATCTGCGTCGTGAGGTCCAGCGGCCGCCTCTGGGTGATACTGCACGCTAAAAGCAGGCGTTTCAGTCAATGCCAGCCCTTCGACAACTCCGTCATTGAGACTCACATGAGTGACCTCTCCTTGGCCATACACAGTTGAAAAAGTTCTATCTGTTGGCGCAGCGAGTGCGAATCCATGATTATGCGCTGTAATTTCCACTTGACCTGTTTTCTTATCTATCACCGGTTGATTAATACCCCGATGACCAAATTGAAGCTTGTAAGTTTCAAAACCTAGCGCGCGCCCAAGGATTTGATGCCCGAAACATATTCCAAAAAGAGGAACATGTGCGCCTAATATTTCACGAACCACCGCGATGACTTCAGTCATGGTGGCCGGATCCCCTGGGCCATTTGATAGGAATACTCCATCAGGTTTGATTGACATAATCTCTTCAAATGTTGAATCAAATGGCATCACATGAACTTCTACTCCTCGTAAAGACAGCGCTTTAGGAGTAGCAGCCTTGATTCCCAAATCAATTGCAGCGACAGTGAATTTCTTTTCTCCTTGGGCAGGCACAACGTATGTCTGTGAAGTAGAGACGTCTTCGGTGAGGTAGGCACCTGTCATGATGGGTTGTTTACGAACCTGTATAACCATCTCTTCGCGAGTTAAATCCTGTCCCGAGAAAATACCGACCCTCATCGCACCCCTATCGCGCAGGTGGCGGGTGAGTGCTCGCGTATCCACGCCTTGAATTCCAACAATATCGTTTTCCTTTAATTCATCTTCAAGCGTCGCGTCTGAGCGCCAATTACTTGTGATGGACGAGGGATTTCTCACTACGAACCCAGCAACCCATATTCTCTTCGATTCTAAATCTTCGCGGTTAACTCCCGTATTTCCGATGTGTGGAGCAGTCATCACTACAACTTGTTTATGATAGGACGGGTCAGTAAGTGTTTCTTGATATCCCGTCATTCCAGTTTGAAATACTGCTTCACCAAACGTTGTGCCTGTTTGAGCCCACGATTTTCCTACAAAAATTCTTCCGTCATCTAGTACCAGGTAAGCAGCGCTCATGACGACATCTCCTGAACTAATTCTCCTCGCAAGAGCGTCGCACGGCCGTTAAAAAACGTCTCAGTGACAACTCCTGGAAGATCCATGGAATGAAATGGGGTATTCCTACTTCGCGAGGCTACTAAATCTCTATCGACTTTCCATGACTTGCCTGGATTAATCACAGTGAGGTTCGCCCTATTTCCTACGCGTACTTCTAGTCCCTGGCTTTGATATCTCGCTATCGCCGCAGGTTGAATCGATAGGCGATTTTGTACATCTACCCAATTCATCAAACCAGAATCCACCATAGTTTTTTGAACAATTGAAAGAGCAGTTTCAAGGCCGAGCATCCCAAAGGCCGCCTCCTGCCACTCGCACTCTTTACTCTCAGCAGGATGGGGCGCGTGGTCAGTTGCAACGATATCAATCGTTCCATCACAGAGAGCTTCTCTCAGTGCCATGATGTCTTTTTCAGTACGAAGCGGAGGATTAACCTTAAATATTGGGTCATACGATCGAGCCAGTTCATCCGTTAGCAAAAGATGATGTGGAGTGACTTCGGCGGTTACATTCATTCCGCGACTCTTTGCCCAACGAATGATTTCCACTCCCCCTGCAGTAGTGACATGACAGATATGAAGACGAGATTTCACGTGATCTGCCAACAAAATATCTCGAGCAATAATTGCCTCCTCGGCAACAGCTGGCCACCCTTTTAGTCCTAACACTGACGAGACGACTCCTTCATTCATCTGTGCATCAAGAGTCAATGTAGGGTCTTGCGCATGCTGAGCTATAAGTCCGTCGAAGCTCTTGACATATTCAAGTGCGCGTCTCATGACCATTGGATCAGAAACGCAATTTCCATCATCACTGAAAATTCGAACCCGAGCAGCGCTGTCCGCCATTGCACCCATTTCTGAAAGCTCACGTCCATGCAGGCCTTGAGTTATGGCGCCAATAGGAAAAACATCGCAGTATCCCGCGTCTTTGCCAAGGCGAAAAACTTGCTCCACTACGCCAGCGGTATCGGCGACAGGAGAGGTGTTTGCCATTGCAGAAATAGCAGTGAATCCACCTTTTGCAGCAGCCCTTGACCCAGATCGCACGGTTTCTGAATCTTCTTTTCCGGGTTCTCTCAAATGAGTGTGTAGGTCAACTAGCCCTGAGAGAATTATTGAATCAGAAACATCGAGAACTAGAGCGCCTTCTGGGGAGGTAATACTCACTCCGATTTCTTTGATGATTCCTTCTGAGATTACAACATCTCTTTTTTCTCCGCTTGCGAGACTTCCGCCTTTTAGATGAAAGATATTTTTGTTCATAGTAGGGATCCCATTTCAATTGGTGCTCCTGCGAGGAGTACATACAAAATCGCCATGCGTACGCTTACTCCATTGCTTACCTGTTCGACAATTACTGAACGAGCGCTATCAGCTACGTCGGCGGTGATTTCTAACCCGCGATTCATTGGTCCAGGGTGCATGACGATCGAGTGAGATTTCATTTTCTTTAGACGATCCCTGTTTAGTCCAAAGTAACGCGAATATTCACGAGCATTTGGAAAATAAAGTTCCTGCATTCTCTCTTGTTGGACTCGCAGCATCATTACAGCATCCACATTTCCAACGACATCGTCAAACTCAAAAGAGATATTTGCATCCCAATGCTCAACTCCCACAGGCAAAAGCGTAGGAGGTGCGACAAGAGTTACTTGTGCGCCAAGAAGATTAAGGAGTAAGACGTTGGAGCGAGCAACTCGTGAATGCAATATATCTCCGACAATTGCTACGTGCAGTCCTGCGAGATCATTTTCCCCATGGGATAAATGCTTTCGTATAGTAAATGCATCCAACAGCGCTTGACTTGGGTGTTCATGAGTTCCATCTCCAGCATTAATAACACTGCCAGTCATCCATTGAGATTGCGCTAAGCGATGTGGAGCTCCAGATGCGCCATGTCTAATTATTACCGCGTCGGCGCCCATAGCTTGCAAAGTTTGCGCTGTGTCCTTTAGTGACTCCCCCTTACTGACACTCGACCCTTTAGCGCTGAAATTAATAACATCAGCAGATAGACGTTTAGCGGCCGCTTCAAAAGAAATCCTCGTTCGCGTGGAATCTTCGGCAAAAAGATTGACAATCGTTCTACCTCGAAGAGTGGGAAGTTTTTTCATTGGACCATCAGATACTCGCGCCAATTCCGTGGCGGTATCTAATAAACCAAGTGCATCCGATTTCGATAAATCTGAAATAGAAAGGAGGTGCTTCATTGAGTTCCTCCCTCTTCAATGAGGACTTCATCAAGGGAATCAATTTCAGACAGATGAACTTTGACTTCTTGCGAGCGTGATGTCGGAAGATTTTTCCCAACGAAATCTGCTCGTATCGGAAGTTCTCTATGACCTCTATCGACCAGTACCGCCAGCTGAACATCTTTGGGTCTTCCAATTTCACCAAGGGCATCTAGCGCTGCCCTAATAGTCCTACCTGAGAATAAAACATCATCGACAAGAACCACGCTTCTTGATTCAATTCCAGCTCGTGGAATTTTGGTGGGCATTAATGGGCGGGGAGGTCGGGTACGTAAATCATCTCTATGCAAGGTGATATCAAGAGTTCCGACAGGAACCGCTGCGCCTTCTATGCCTTCGATAATGCCTGCGATGCGAAGGGCCAAATGAGCCCCTCGCGTTGGAATCCCCAGAAGAGTAAGAGAGTGGGATCCGTTATTGCGTTCAAGAATTTCATGGGAAATACGAGTCAACGCACGAGTAATATCTGATGCGGACATGGCTACGCTCATTTAAATCTCCTTCCCCGCCTCGCAGGACGGGTCGTTAAAGGATGTTGGGGCAGTCTAGCATTTCAACTCCCCAACGTGTGGATAACTTAGATGTGTCCTTCCCCTTCACTCGTACTCTGCTTACATGACAACTCAACTTTTTACCCAGCCAACTCCCTCCACGATTGCTGCCCGCTTGCGCGCGTTGCGAAAACAACGACGACTAAGCCTTGCGGATGTGGAAATCCTGAGCAAAGGGTCCGTGAAAGCCGTGGTGATGGGCTCGTATGAACGGGGAACACGCGCTCTGAGTGTGAAGCGTGCAATCCAACTGGCAAATCTGTTTGACATTCCGCTGGCGCAATTACTGAGCGAAATCCCCCCAACTGAATCCCTATGTGGTGAAACCAGAATCGTTTTTGATTTGCGCAAACTACGTAATCGGACAACTTCTCATTATGCAGCCGAGTGCGCCGACATTACATACTTTCTATCGCATATAGCCGCGGCACGTTCTGATTGGAATGGCGAAGTGCTCTCGCTTCGAGGCTCAGACCTAGAAACGATAGCCTTAATGCACAAAAATTCTCGTGCTAGTACTTTGGAATGGCTGGAGCGAGAAAGTTTAATTATTAAAGGGACAAATCCTCTTTAATCGAAGCAATGCGACCTAGAACTCCGTGGATATAACCTGCAGACTCATCTGTTGAAAGATCCTTGGCTAAGTCCAAAGCCTCATCAATAGCAACAGCATCGGGAAGCTCGCTCTCCCACAATATTTCGTATATGCCTAGGCGCAAAATATTTCGATCCACTGCTGGAAGTCGATCCATATCCCACCCTTTGGCATAGGTAGAAATGAGTTCATCTATCTTACGTTGATGAAGTGATACTCCCGCAATCAAATTCTTTGTGTATTCACGAATAGGGCGTGCATCTGGACCCTCCACTTCTATGTCGCGAGATTCTAGGGTCTCCAATGGAGAGGTTCCGCGAATGTCGCATTCGTAGAGAATGTCTAACGACTGTTTTCGTGCCTTACTTCGAGCCGACACCTTTAGGCGCGACCCAAGTACGATCCGTCGCGAGTGTCTACAAGTATTAATTCATCCTGTTTAATAAACAGGGGAACTTGAATTTCAATACCGGTCTCAACAGTGGCTGGCTTGGTACCACCAGATGAGCGATCTCCTTGAATTCCGGGCTCGGTGTATGTCACGGTCAGAGCAACTGATGCAGCAAGTTCTATATACAAAGGGTTGCCTTCGTGGACTGCAACAATCGCCTCTGTATTTTCTAGCATGTAATCAGCTGCTCCTCCTACGACACTTGCGGAGATATTGGTCTGATCAAATGTTTTATTATCCATGAAAACGAAATCTTCGCCATCTTTGTAGAGAAAGTTCATTTCTCGCTTCTCAAGTATTGCAATCTCAATTTTTACACCTGCGTTAAAAGTTTTATCTACAACTTTTCCTGTCATAACTGACTTTAGTTTCGTGCGCACGAATGCTGGACCCTTGCCTGGCTTGACGTGTTGGAACTCGACTACGTTCCACAGTTGACCTTCTATATCTAAGGTCATTCCATTTTTTAAATCATTTGTTGATGCCACGGTAGGTCCACGCTCATTTCGTTCATTTCGATCTCACTGCGAAGATCGGCTATCGACTTCGATAGTCAAGAGGTTAAGGATACCTGTAAATATTCAACACATTCACAACCCCAAGAGATTTACTATGTGGTTGATTCAATCAATGCTTTGAGCGCAATAAGGGCTAAAACATAGGAGTTTGGGCCAAATCCCGCGATGGTCCCATTAGCCACGCCGGAGATTACAGATGTGTGCCTGAATTCTTCTCGCGACAAAGGATTGGAGAGGTGAACTTCAATGAGCGGAGCCTTAACGAGCTCAGCTGCATCTCGAATCGCATACGAGTAGTGAGTAAATGCTGCAGGATTAATAATCACAGGCACAGATTCATCTGCTGCTTCATGGAGCCAGGAAATAATCTCTGACTCACTATCGCTTTGGCGAATGTGTGCTGCGAAACCATGCGTCGTAGCCGCGGCTTGGACGAAGGAAACTAATTCGGCATAATCTAGATCCCCATAGATTGAAGAATCCCTAATATCTAATCGAGACAAATTGGGGCCATTAATTATTGATACCTTCATAGCGCTACCTTCTCATATGCTGCGAGCAAATGAGCCTCAGTTGGGTCCTCAATTCTCTGTGTTTGCGCAATATCTTTGATTCCGACAAATCGAAGAACGCGACCGCGCGATTTCTTATCCAATGCCATAGCCGATAACAGCAAGGGCCAAGAGGCGCGAGGATAGGTTGTAGGTAAGCCCAATCGAGTGAGCACTTCTCGGTGCTCAGCCACAACCTTTACATCTAGTCCTAACTCTAGAACTGAAAGTTCGGCTGCATAGATCATCCCAATGGAAACGGCCTCACCGTGACGAAGCGAATACTTAGAATCTCTCTCAACTGCATGACCGAGGGTATGACCGTAATTTAGAATCTCTCGAGCAAAATTATCTTTGAAATCCGTAGACACGACTGATGCTTTGACCTGCACTGCAGAGAGTACGAGGGATTCAACCAAGGAGCTACTAGCCCGAATTTCCTTAATGTTTAAACCTTTGACACGTTCGATAATTGAAGGGTCAGCGATGAAACCACATTTGATTACTTCGGCCATACCCGCGGCAAAATCTCTGTCACTCAAAGTGTTAAGCCACTGCAGATCGATATACACGCTCTTCGGAGAGTGAAAAGAGCCAACTAGATTTTTCCCATACTCACTATTAATTCCAGTTTTCCCACCGACAGCCGCGTCCACTGCTCCAGCTAGCGTCGTTGGAATTGCAATCCAATCTATACCGCGGAGCCACGTGGCGGCCACAAATCCTGCGAGATCGGTAATCGTGCCACCACCAATACCAACAATGAGATCACTGCGAGTAAATCCTGCAGCTCCCAACCAGTCCCATAACTGCAGTAGGACTTGAGCGCTCTTTCCTGCTTCGCCATCTGGAACTGGAAAATAATGCACGTGCGCATCAACACTTGGGAGCTCATGCATCGCAGGTAATCGGTTTTGAGAATGAATAATTGCGACCTGACTGCGACCCTCAGTCCCAGAGAGAACAAAATCACGCCAGTTGGTGCCGATTTCAACTTTGTAGTCGTGCTCGGCATGAACTTCAACAAACTTCATTTGATTATCTTAACAATTGCCTCGGCAGTTTGTGCTGGATTACTTTGATCTGTCAGCAAAGTATGAGTTGCTAACGATTCGTAAATCGGCCTGCGCTTATTCATGAGGTCCTGCCATTGCGCGCGCGGGTTGCCTAGGAGAAGTGGTCTATCTCTATTAAAGCCAATCCGGGGTGCCGCACTTGCTAGCGAAACGTCTAGGAAAATTATTGATGAGCTACTCGACCGAAGCAGCGCTTGCGATTCCTCTGAAAGCACTGCACCTCCTCCAAGACTTAGGACGCCTGTGCAATCACGCATAGAATCGCGTAGTACTTCTTTCTCGATTTCACGAAAAAATGGCTCCCCTTTATCAACAAAAATGTCGGAGATGCTCATCTTTTCTTTGGCTTCAATGAGAGTATCAGTGTCATTGAATTCAACTCGCATGAGTCTTGCAAGATTTCTTCCAACAGATGTTTTTCCCGCTCCTGGAGGGCCAATTAAAATGACAGTAGGCGTCATATAAGTTAACTAAATCGCAAATTTTTCATGTAAGAAAGGTAATTTCGATTTGTTTCAGCCACACTATCTCCGCCGAACTTTTCAAGCACAGCCTCGGCTAGTACAAGTGCAACCATCGCTTCGGCAACAATCCCTGCAGCTGGAACAGCGCACACATCTGAACGTTGATTAATTGCCTTGGCTGGTTCGCCAGTAACAACATCAATTGTGTCTAGCGCCTTCGGAATAGTAGAAATTGGTTTCATGGCCGCACTTATTCGCAAGATTTCCCCGTTAGACATGCCACCTTCAGTCCCGCCAGCGCGATCGGTGCGTCGGGTTATTTTGCCTAAACTATTCTTCTCTATTTCATCGTGAGCAACAGATCCTCGTCGAGTCGCACTGTGAAATCCGTCCCCTAACTCGACACCTTTTATCGCCTGAATTCCCATCAGGGCGCCAGCTAAGCGTGAGTCAAGTCGGCGGTCCCAATGAACATGCGATCCAAGTCCAGGAGGCGCATCAAAAACCAACACTTCGATCACTCCCCCAAGAGTGTCGCCATCAGCGTGTGCTGCATCGATCTCAGCCACCATCAATGCGCTCGTATCCTCATCGGCGCAACGAACAGGATCTGCATCAATGCGCTGCATATCGCCTTTATGTGGAAGTGGAACTTCATCAGGAACCCGTACGGTGCCAATAGAAATTACATGACTAAGAAGAGTTATTCCAATACTTTGCTCAAGGAACGCCCGCGCAATTGCTCCAAGAGCAACTCTTGCTGCGGTCTCACGAGCGCTGGCTCGTTCAAGAATTGGTCGCGCATCATCGAAATCGTACTTTTGCATACCTACGAGATCTGCATGCCCCGGGCGCGGTCTTGATAGAGGTGCATTACGTGCAAGATTTTCAATCAGCGCTGGGTCTACGGGATCAGCCGACATGACTTGTTCCCACTTGGGCCACTCCGAATTACCAATTTCAATGGCTATGGGTCCACCTTGACTAACGCCTAATCTGATTCCGCCTTTGATGGTAATTTTATCGGCTTCAAAATTTTGACGCGCTCCACGGCCATATCCCAAGCGACGACGTGAGAGGTCTTTATCAATTACAGATGAGTCCACGTGTATATGAGAAGGGAGTCCCTCAACTATTGCAGTGAGAGCAGGTCCATGTGATTCACCAGCAGTTAACCAACGCATTGGCCTATTGTGGCAGAGATCGAACTAACTTCGTGCCTAATACCCTACTTGGGCATGCCCTCGATTGCTGCGCGCATACTTGCATGTACCCCGGGACGATCTATTTCTCGATTAAGCATGAGAGCTACTTGGTCTATGGCTTGAAAAATCAACAACTCAATCCCGGGAATCACCGCTCCTGGCCATTGCGCGGCTAGCATCGTCGGCCAGGGAGAATAGATCACATCAAAGAGAAAACCTGAAGGACAATTGAGGATTTTATCCGCGAAAATATCGGCAACACCAGCTGGAGTTGTATTGACGACGAGATCATAGGAATGCAGGTCTAGGGAAGAATCCCAATTCATAAATTTGATGGAAGCCTTAGTGACAGATTTATTCATTCCGGTTTCGCGACTTGGACTGCGATGAACCACCGTTATCTCTGCCCCCGCGCGATCGCACGCAGCAGCAACCGCGCGTGCAGTTGCACCAGAACCAATGATTAGAACTGATGAAAACGAAGTGACGCCATTGTGGAATAGAGCCGCTTGGAATCCAGTGACATCAGTTGAAGACAGCGCCCAACGTCCATCACTACGAACGAGTGTGTTCCCAGAAGCAATTCGACGAACCAGGGGGTCAATCTGGTCAGCTATCAAAAGTGCTTCTTCCTTTAGTGGCATGGTCAGAGAAAAACCTATCCACTCGGGGCCGCATGAGCTAATAAATGATTTAAGCTCGGAGGCTTTCACTTCAATGGCGACATAGTCACCGCTCACACCCAAGTATTGGTATGCAGCCCGATGCAACATAGGTGATAGCGAATGCGCGATAGGGGAACCGAGAACAGCCGCCTTAATCACTTGAATGCTCCTGCGCGGCGATTCCTGATGTACTCAACTTTCCATTTTAAGAATTGATCCGAAGATGCCGTGAATCGAGTGTCACCTGGAGCAACCGTGATGAAATAGATCCAATCACCTTGCTCTGGAGATATTGCCGCTCTCAGGGCAGCAACACCAGGATTCCCGATGGGTGCTGGGGGTAATCCATATCTCTTATAGGTGTTGTATGGAGATTTTATTGTCGTGGCCTTTGTGCTCAAAAAAATACTTCCACGGACACCAGTTATGTAGTGGACAGTGGAATCCAACTGGAGAGGCATATCAATTCTTAATCGATTATAAATAGTTCTAGCTATTTTCGTGAAATCTTTAGTATTGCCTTCAGCCTGAATAATGGATGCGATGGTTAGCAAATCTTTTTGCGAATATTTCTCATATCCGTTATTGAAACCAATCAGCGTGCTTTCTTGACTGAATCGGTCAACCATGTTTTGTATTGCCTCCAACGCAGTTGTTCCTTTTCCGAAACTATATTGTGCGGGAAAGAGAACTCCTTCTGGGCTGGTAATTCCCGCAGGAAGCGTGACATCTTTTAGGGCGCTTATTAACTCTGGTTGAGAGAACCCTGCGGCAATCATTTTTTTCACAATTTCAGAATTCCATTCTCCTTCGGAAATCTTTATTAAATTCTCAATACGCGTAGTATCTAAGAGTTGTTTAAGCGCATCTTCAGCGCATATTTGGATCTCAATACGATGCGAACCGGGTGAAATTCCCGTCGCCTCTGCCTTAGAAACCGCCATCTTGAAAAAACTTGCTGATGACTTGACGACTCCGGCATCAAATAATATTTTAGCAATTGCAGAACCAGAAGCACCTGATGGAATTTCGATACTCACCTCTGAAGGTGAATCCAGAGTGCATGGGAAATCATTTTGTGTGGAAGCGCCAGTGCGCAAAGAATGCAGACCGAAGGTTATAACTGCGACCATGAGGAGAGATAGGCTCACACGTATAACGCGTGGCGTTGAGTAGTTCATTGATTTTTCTCGCGTTTAAGAATTGCTAATCCTTGCTCAAGTATTGCTACTGCAGCTACTTGGTCTATTGCAGATTTAGACTCTTTCGCATTTTTCCCTGACTCACGCATTTGACGAGAAGCGCTAACGGTAGAAAGTCTCTCGTCAATCATGATGCATGGGATCCCGAAGCGATCTGTGATTGCTTGCGCAAAGAGGTGAGCCTTTTCACCCGATTCACTTTCCCGCCCAGAGAGATGCTTGGGCTCCCCAATAAAAACTCCCACAGGTTCATATTCGTCCATAATGGACTTGATTTCTAACCACACAGTATCGGGAGTGTTTTTCACAGTCGCTACTGGAGTTGCCAATATTCCTTCAGGGTCGCACGATGCCACCCCAATGCGCACATCACCGTAATCAAATGCTAAACGACGACCGATGAGCATAGCTACTGCCCGGTTATAGCAAGTTCGATCGCATGGAGAGCGTCGATGACTTTTGTCGAATCAGTTCCTCCGCCTTGGGCGAAATCTTCTTTGCCGCCGCCGCCGCCGCCGAGAATTCCAGAACCGATTTTTACAAGCGATCCCGCTTTTAACCCCTTAGTTCGAGCATGATCGCTCACTGCGACAACCAGTACAGGCTTCTCGTCAACAATACTCACGAGCACAACGACACTATCGGTGGCCCTGGCTCGCAAATCTAACGCAATCTTTCGTAAATCATCTCCACCTATCCCAGCTGGGAGCACAGCGGCAATCACTGATGTTCCATTGATTTCCTTAGCGTGCGCAAGTAACTCGTGCGCTTTGGAAAGCGCCTGTTCGGTTCGCACTGAAGCTAATTCCTTCTCAATATCCTTCATTTTAAAGATCAATTCAGAAATACGTGCGGGAAGCTCCTCTGTGCGCGCTCCCTTGATAATTTGCGTTAAGGAGTTGAGTAGCACATGTTCACGGGCGAGGAAGCGATAAGCATCAACTCCGACAAGTGCCTCAACTCGTCGCACTCCTGCGCCGATTGAGGACTCACTTAATAATTTAATAACACCCAATTGGCCAGAACGTGAGACGTGAGTTCCGCCGCATAATTCGCGAGCCCAATCACCAACACTTACCACTCTGACTCGCTCACCATACTTCTCACCAAATAGAGCCATTGCACCAATTTCTTTGGCCTCGACCTGTGTCATTTCCTGAGCCGTCACTTCTAAATTATCTAGTAATAGCGTGTTAACGCGGGATTCAACTTCGTTAAGGACTGAATCGGGCACGGCTCCTGTAGCGGGAAAATCGAAACGAAAACGTCCAGGAGAGTTCTCCGAACCTGCCTGCGTTGCTGTCTCGCCAAGTATTTCACGGAACGCTTTATGAACCATGTGAGTCGCTGTGTGGGCTCTTGAAATTGCGGCACGCCGTTCAAGGTCAATTGATGCAAGTGCATTGATACCAACTTCAACACTTCCAGCGAGAACTCGTCCGCGATGCACACTTACTCCTGGAACCGGGGCCTGAACGTCATCAATTTCTATCACTGCACCGTTAGCGAGAGTAATCATTCCACCGTCTGCTAACTGCCCTCCACCCTCTGCGTAAAATGGTGTTCGGTCCAGAACAATCTCCACATCCTCACCTTGCTGCGCCGCGCTTACCAGGACACCCTCAACAATGATTGCAGTAATTGTTGATTCAGCGCTTTGCTGCGTATAGCCAAGAAATTCAACAAATCCAGATTGATCAGCAATTTTGCGATACGCAGATAAATCCGTATGACCACTCTTCTTGGCTCGTGAATCAGCCTTGGCTCTATCACGTTGTTCATTCATGAGACGTTTAAATCCGTCTTGATCAACTTCTAGCCCTTGTTCACGCGCCATCTCAAGAGTCAGGTCAAAGGGAAATCCATATGTATCGTGGAGTTTAAATGCGGCATCACCCGGAAGTACATTTCCTTTTCCTTTTAATATTGCTGCACTTTCAAGGTCAAAAATTGCAGTTCCGCTTTTGAGAGTTTGCAAAAATACTTCTTCTTCAGAAGTACTCACTGCCAGAATGCGAGCTTTTTCAGTGTGCAGTTCAGGGTATTGAGGAGCCATGGCACCAATGGCAGCCACTGTCAGTTCAGACATAATCGGGTCCATAGAACCCAATAGACGCATATTCCTAATAGTTCGTCTCATCATGCGCCGAAGGACGTACCCTCGACCTTCATTTCCAGGAGTGACTCCGTCGCCAATTAACATCGCTGATGTTCGTGCGTGGTCAGCAATTATGCGCAGTGAGATATCTGATTTTTCATCTGCGCCATACTTTATCCCTGTGAGTTCGGACGCCTTTCGCAAAATCTGCATTGTTGTGTCAATTTCATAAATATTTTCAACACCCTGCAAAAGCGCAGCTGTTCTCTCTAAGCCCAAACCAGTGTCAATGCTCTTTGCAGGTAGCTCACCAAGAATTGGATAATCATCTTTGCCGGACCCAGCGCCTCGCTCATTTTGCATGAAAACAAGATTCCACACTTCCATATAGCGATTCTCATCAGCTATCGGGCCGCCCTCAATTCCGTACGCGGGGCCGCGATCGTAATAAATTTCTGAACAAGGGCCGCAGGGACCAGGAACTCCCATCGACCAGAAATTATCTTCCATTCCTCGACGTTGAATTCTTTCAAGCGGAATTCCAATTTTTTTGTTCCAAATCATTGCAGCTTCATCATCATCATGAAATACGGTCACCCATAATTTAGATTCAGGAAAACCGAAACCACCATCTGCAATCGGTCTGGTGAGTAAGTCCCAGGCTAGTGCTATGGCGCCTTCTTTGAAATAATCACCAAAAGAAAAATTGCCACACATTTGAAAAAAGGATGCATGCCGTGTTGTTTTTCCGACTTCATCAATATCTAATGTGCGCACACATTTCTGAACAGAGGTTGCTCGTTTAAACGCAGGAGTGATCTCTCCAAGAAAATAAGGCTTGAAAGGCACCATGCCCGCATTAACGAGCAGGAGATTGGGGTCATCGGCAATGAGTGAAGCCGATGGAACTACTGTGTGAAATAAACCTTCACGGTTATCGGTTTCGAAAAAGCGCAGCCAGCGCGAACGGATCTCGGCGGATTCCAATTGTATGAATCACTCAGCCTTCTTCTTCTTGGCACGCGACTTCTTTACCTGTGCTGCAGAAACTAGAGCACCAGCAATCTTAAGAGCTGGTCCACCTTTATCCAAAAAAGAACCTGTTGTCTTTGAAATCTTTTCCGTAATTTCCTCTGCACTCTTCGTGATTTTATTCAAACTCTGCAATGGACCATTAACCAAAGTCACAGTTGTATGTACTTCTTCAATCAGTGGAGCGGCTTCATCGGTGACTGCCTTGAGCGATGCCTTAGCCTCATCGACAAAACGACCCACTCGTATAACCACATAACTAATCGCGATGGCAATAATGAGCAAAGCGCAGGATGCGATAATCGTTGCGATTCCACCTGGACCCATGTCATGCCTCCTTTGCTATTACTGTGAACCTATCTTCCGAGCCTACCCGATTGACCCTACTTACCAGGCTCCTTAGCGGTCCAATCAATACCACTTTCCTTGCGTTGAGCACTTGTGATGGGAGTAGGCGCTCCAGTCAGTGGGTCTCCTCCACTAGCTGTCTTCGGGAAAGCAATAACTTCGCGAATTGAATCTGAATGTGTTAACAGCGCGCATACTCGATCCAGACCTAATGCGATCCCTCCATGTGGTGGGGGCCCATAGTTAAATGCCTCAAGTAAAAATCCAAATTTGCTTGCTGCTTCTTCATCCGAAAGTCCAATAACTGAGAAAACATCCTTCTGCATTTTTTGATCGTGGATACGAATGGAGCCTCCCCCGAGTTCGGTTCCATTGAGAACGATGTCATAGGCATATGCAAGAGCACTGCCTGGATCTTTTGCAAATGTTGAAGCAAATTCCGGCTTTGGTCCAGTGAATGGGTGGTGGACTGCCGTCCATCCACCATTATCTGTCGGTTCAAACATAGGTGCGTCAACGACCCAGAGGAATTTCCACTCTCGCTCATCAATTAGGTTACAACGCTTTCCGATTTCAACACGAAGAGCGCCGAGTAGTGCTTGTGAAGAACTTTTTTCGCCAGCTGCAAAGAAAATCGCATCCCCTGGTTGAGCGCTTACGTGCGCTGCAATAGACGATTGCTCGCCCTCGGAAATATTTTTTGCAACCGGCCCGCCAAGAGTTCCATCTTCTTGAACCAAGATGTAGGCGAGTCCTTTTGCTCCACGCGCTTTAGCCCAATCCTGCCAGGCATCGAGTTCACGTCGTGCCGAACTCGCACCGCCAGGCATAACTACTGCACCAACATAAGGTGCTTGAAATACTCGAAATTCAGTGTGTGCAAAAAAAGACGTGCACTCGGTTAGCTCAAGTCCGAAACGAAGATCAGGCTTATCGGATCCAAATTGATCCATGGCATCTAGATATGTCATTCGAGGGATTGGAAGTGCGATTGTGTAATCGAGTACTTCTTTCCACACATTAACTAAAATCTTTTCCGCGACTGCCAAAATATCCTCTTGATCAATAAAAGACATTTCTATATCTAATTGAGTAAATTCAGGTTGGCGATCTGCTCTGAAATCTTCATCTCTAAAGCAACGCGCTATCTGGTAGTACTTTTCCATTCCTGCGACCATAAGCAATTGCTTAAATAATTGTGGCGATTGAGGGAGTGCATACCAACTCCCTGGCTGAAGGCGCACCGGCACCAAGAAATCGCGGGCACCTTCTGGGGTTGAACGAGTTAGGTATGGAGTTTCAATCTCTAGGAAGTCATCGTTTTCCATAGTTCGACGAATGGTTGATGTAACTTTTGAACGCAAACGTAAATTAGCTGCCGGTCCTTCGCGACGAAGATCTAAGTAGCGATATTTCAAACGAACTTCTTCGCTAATGTCCGATTCGTTTCCACTATCAACTGGAAAAGGTAGCGGAGCAGATTCACTGAGGACGGTGACCATATCTCCCATGACCTCAATTGCCCCAGTCGCCACCGCAGCATTTTCATTTCCAGCTGGCCTTGCGACTACTTCCCCGGTGATTGATAGACACCATTCTGCGCGAAGAGCCCCCGCAAGTACCTCGTCTCGAATAACGACCTGAACCCATCCGCTGGCATCTCGCAGATCAATAAAAGCAACGCCGCCATGATCGCGGCGACGAGCTACCCATCCTGCCAGTGTGACAGTTGCGCCCACATCGGCGATTCCAAGTGAACCAGCATCTCGAGTACGTAGCATCTCAATCAAATCCTCGCTCTTTTTTTCACTTCTTTAGTACGGATACGAGATGGTCTCGCAAGGTGGCAAGAGTAACCGAAAGTGAGTTGCCCGTGCTCATCTCCTTCAATTCAACGCTCTGGCTATCGATTTCGCTCTCTCCTAAAACAATTACAAATCGAGAACCGCTTTTATCCGCCATCTTCATGGCGCCTTTAAGAGCGCGGTCTCCGAATGCGATGTCAACGCTGATCTCACCTGCTCTCAATGTGCCAGCTATAGCAAGAGCCGTCTCCATAGCCAACTCCCCCAATGGAATGATGAAAACATCGGTTCCTTGAAGATGTGAGAAATCTATTCCTTCAGCCTCTGCCGCAAGTAGCGCGCGATCAACTCCAAGGCCGAAACCGATTCCAGAGAGATCTTGTCCTCCAAGTTGAGACATCAAACCGTCGTACCTGCCTCCCCCTCCGATACCAGATTGCGCTCCAAGATTCTCATGAACAAATTCAAAAGTAGTTCCGGTGTAATAATCCAATCCTCGAACCATTCGAGGATTGATCACGAATGCGACCCCGAGAGAGCGTAAATGTTTTTGAACGTTTTCAAACGATGCTTTGGATGCATCTGATAGATAATCTAATAACAGTGGCGCATTAGCCATCGAACTCTTCACTTCTTCGCGCTTATCATCAAATAACCGGAGTGGGTTTATGTGAGCGCGTGCCTCTGTTGCCTCATCTAAATCGAGCGTTTCAATAAATTTAACAAGATCAACTTTATGTGCTGCCCGAGATTGTGCATCACCAAGAGAAGTCAATTCAAGTCGATAGGCCTTTAACCCAATAGATTTAAAACCGGCATCGGCAATAGCGATAACTTCTGCATCAAGTGCGTCATCATTGACTCCTATTGCTTCAATACCTACTTGATAGAACTGTCTATACCGTCCTGCTTGAGGGCGTTCAGCACGAAAGAATGCTCCCGAATACCAAATCTTCACTGGTAGCGCGGCGCGGTCAAGACCATGTTCGATAACTGCTCGCATGACACCTGCAGTACCTTCAGGTCGAAGTGTTATAGACCGACCACCTCGATCTTCAAATGTGTACATCTCTTTGGAAACTACATCAGTTGATTCCCCGACCCCTCGAGAAAATAATTCCGTGTCTTCAAATACTGGTAACTCAATGAGTTGGTACCCCGCAAGTTTTGCCGGGCGAATCAGCGATTCTCGAATCCATTCAAATGCGCGTGAACGCGGAGGTGCGTACTCACTTACACCCTTAGGTGCTTGTATCTGTATCTTTTTTGTCATCTGGATCCCACTCGTTTTATCAGCGGTGCTAGGTAAGGGTTTGTTTTGCGTTCATGAGCAATAGTTGTATCAGGTCCATGACCAGGTAACACTCTTAAGTCATCACGCAATGGGAGTACGCGACGAATTAATGTATCTTCCATGTCGATTGATGACCCAGTTGGTAAATCTGTACGCCCAATTGAGCCTCGGAACAAGACATCGCCACTTACCAATACTTCGTTATTTATTTCAAACATAACCGAACCACGTGTATGTCCTGGTGAATGGATGGCTCGAATTTTTAAACCAACGATTTCAATTTCGCTACCGTTTTTCAATTCGCGTACTTCAGTCGGCTCTGAGAAGGTTTCCCCTTTAAGCGTCGACATGAAATCCACGCCATGCGCTTTTTCTGGATGAGCTAACAAGACGCGGTCTTCACTGTGGATGTATGCAGGAATTTCATAGCCTTGCGCGACGGGGCGAACCGAAAAAGTGTGGTCGAGATGTCCGTGCGTAACGAGGATGGCGACAGGTTTGAGTCGGTGTTGATCCACGAGCATCGCCACGGAGTCACTGACATTAGGCATCCCTGGGTCCACGATTACACACTCGTTTCCAGCTCCAGTGGCCAGAATCCAGCAATTTGTGGCAAACATCGGTGCGGCAAAGGAGGTAATCAGCATAAATCCACGCTCCCCCTCTGATCGAAATAACACCGTTGAAGGGATACAGGGTACCTTTTACCCGCACGAAAGACCTGCTCATCACGCTAGGAAAACCTCACACCAGGGGCTCCCTAGTGCGCACCCGTTAGCGAAGACTCATCAGGAGTCAACGCGCTGAAAGGACAGAACATGACCGAGACAACGCCCACACCATCAGTAATCGCGCCATCCGCAGCATCGGCACTCATTGGAGATCCTGCCAAGTTCGGAAGAGTTGCCGAAGATGGAACTGTTTATGTACGTACATCCCAAGGCGAAAAGGCAGTCGGTTCTTATCCTGGCAAAACCGCAGAAGAAGCACTCCAATATTTTGTACGAAAGTTCGAAGCTCTAGCCTCTGAAGTTGCTTTATTAGCCGCTCGAATCAAAAGCGGAGCGATGGTTCCCTCAGATGCTCATATTGCCGTCAAGAAATTACGCGATCAAGTTCGCGAACTTAACGGCGTTGGTGATTTAGATGCACTCTCCGCTTCAGTAGAGCAGATCGAACCACTGATCGAAGGTCATCGCGAAGCATACGAATCTAAGAAAGCGGCTGAAGAAGAAGCCAAAGCTGCAAAGCTTGCTCAAGTACTTGTTGAGAAGGAAAAAATTGTTGCTGAAGCAGAATCATTAGGCGAATCCGAGAGCTGGAAAACCACAGGAGATCGCCTCAAGCAACTCCTTGATGAATGGAAATCAGCACCACGCCTTGATAAGAAGAGTGACTCTGATTTGTGGAAGAGATTCTCAGCTGCGCGAAATAAATTTGATAAGCGTCGCCGTACACACTTTGCAGCCCTCGAAGCGACTACATCTGCAGTTTCCGCGATTAAGAAAGAAATCGTAGAAAAGGCTCAGGCACTCTCAACTTCTACCGAGTGGGTTCCAACTGCGCGTGCCTACAAGACCCTCATGGATCAATGGAAAGCTGCCGGACGCGGAAAGCCTTCTGATGATGCAAAACTCTGGGCAAAGTTTAAGAAGTCCCAGGATGCTTTCTTTACTGCTAAAAATGCTGATCTCGAAAAGCGTGAAGTTACAATGGGTGCCAATCTCATTAAACGCGAAGAGCTCATTATCGAAATCGAAGCGCTCGTACCATTTACTGACGTGAAAGATGCAAAGAATAAACTTCGTGAATTGATGCGCTCTTGGGAGAAAATCGGAATGACTAATCGCGATAAGCGTGCAGCACTCGATTCTCGCGTTACTGCAGTTGAAGACGTCATCAAGTCAGCAGAAGCAGATCTTTGGCGCAAGACGGATCCAGCTGCCAAAGCTCGCGCTGCTGAAGTTGTTGCTCAATTACAAGCCGCTATTGATAACTACGAAAAGACTGCTCAAAAAGCACAGGCCGCAGGCAATGAGAAGAAGGCTAAAGAAGCCCTCGAATCAGCTGCAGCTCGTCGTACATGGTTAGAAGAAGCAGAGAAGTCGCTCGCTGAATTTAGCTAAAGAATCAAGATGGGCAATATTT
>CAFBSG010000004.1_pt1 | contig 92029 bp, 95 predicted proteins | sample 7270301 | NCBI WGS metagenome assembly CAFBSG01 (sample SAMEA6814059, study PRJEB35770) | freshwater metagenome | biome: Freshwater; feature: Freshwater reservoir; material: water | place: Czech Republic | collected 2017-05-23 | depth 30m m | reverse complement strand
TGAATACCAGGATGACGTGATGCTCACGCCAGGAGCGAAAATATCTACACACGTTCCGTAATTTGACCACGAAGCTTTGGTATCCGTGTTATTAGTTGCGCCAACTGTTATTGCACTGAGTTCACTTGATGGGGAAGAATTACATGCATCTTGTGGATTGCCAGCCGCATCACCGTTGCCTGCAGCAACTCCAAAGACAACTCCTGCTGCAACAGCTGCTGCTACCGCGCTATTTACTGATGTGCTCTTACCCCCACCGAGACTCATGTTGGCAACCATTGGAATGGTTGGATTGTTAATTTTTTGTTGGGCTACCCAGTTAATTCCAGAAATGACACCAGCCCATGAACCAGATCCAGCGCAATCAAGCACGCGTACTGGAATAAGAGTAACTTTCTTAGCAACGCCATATGTTGTGCCGCCGATTGTTCCTGCAACGTGAGTTCCATGTCCGTTGCAATCGGTGTAACTTGAATTCCCTGCAGTGCTATTAACAAAATTTATTCCAGCAAGCGTACGCCCGGCAAATTCAGAGTGTGTTGTGAGAATTCCGGTGTCAATAACATACGCCCGAACTCCCGTTCCAGCAGATGCCGCATATGTGTATGAATTGTTGAGGACTTTTGTAGTTTCATCGATACGATCAAGTCCCCAAGTTGCGGGAGTTTGAACATCGGTAGTGTGCGCCATTCCATTTGGTTCCACAAAACGGACACCTGGAGTTTTTGATAATTCAAGCGCTGCTTGATCTGTCAGCATTACTTCAAAACCGTTACCTGCAGATTCCCAACGCGCCCCAACACGACCGCCTAAACCTTCTGCTCGTCCTTCAGAAGAAAGGTTCTTGCCCTTTTCAACCGTGACGAGGTACGACTTGAGAACACCTGGTGCAGCATGCGCACTTGGACTGATCAAAGCGGCTACGAGTGCAGCGGCGGCGAGTACTGCGAAGCGTGGAGTCCAGATACGGCGATTTGTCATGGGCATACCCTACAGGGGGGGCCGATTTTGTGAAAACCCCGAATACCTCTTTATTACAGTTTTTTGCACCCCATCGATTTCGATACGATACGCCCATGGAATTGCAGAAGGTTCTTCTTTTTTACGGGTTCACCCCAGTGGCCGACCCAGTTGCCATGAAATTGTGGCAGCACAATCTCTGCGAAACGTTGGGCATCAAGGGGCGGATCATCGTCTCCCCACATGGGATTAATGGCACTGTCGGCGGAGATATGTCTGCACTCAAGAAATATGTAAAGCAGACAAAGAAGTATCCGGGTTTCAGGAGGATAGATTTCAAATGGTCCGATGGAACCGGGCACGATTTTCCAAAGCTCAAGGTTTCGGTACGCGCCGAACTCGTGGCGTTTGGTAATCCATCAGAACTCAAAGTCGATGAAAATGGTGTGGTCGGTGGAGGAATTCACCTGCGTCCTGAAGAGGTCGACAAGTTAGTTGCCGAACGAGGCGATGATGTGATTTTCTTTGATGGCCGCAATACTTTCGAAGCGAAAATTGGAAAATTTAAGGGCGCTGTAGTACCTGATGTGGCAACAACTCGAGAGTTTGTGCAGGAAATCGAGAGCGGCAAATACGACCATATGAAGGATAAGCCAATCGTGACGTACTGCACAGGTGGAATTCGCTGCGAGGTTCTCTCCTCTGTTATGAAAAATCGCGGCTTCACTGAGGTGTATCAAGTCAAAGGCGGAATCGTTCGATACGGCGATAAATTTGGCGATGACAGCTTGTGGGAAGGTTCGCTCTACACATTTGATGGACGCATGACTGTTGATTTTTCTGACAAGACAAAAGTTATTGGCGAATGCGAAAAGTGCTTAGCGTCAACTAATAAATTCTACAACTGCGCACAATGTCACGAACTTATTTTGTTGTGCGAGCCTTGCTCAACAATCGAATCTAACACTGAATGCAAACACGAATTTAATCGACGTCGTGATCGAGAGATGATCGGTTAGCTCACACCTAAAACATCAACTGCGAATATTAACGTTTCGTTTGGACCGATAGGTCCACCGCCAGCGGCTCCATAACCAAGTGCTGGTGGAATGACGAGAAGTCGACGACCTCCAACTTTCATTCCCGGAATTCCTTGCTGCCATCCAAGAATTACTTGCGATAGACCAAATGTTGCAGGAGATTTTCCTGTCCATGACGACTCAACAACTTTTCCTGTCGACCATGCCATCAGTGTGTAATGCACAGTCAGAGTTGATGTTGCCAAAACTTCGGCTCCGGTTCCAACAATGATGTCGGTGGAAACTAATTCTGTTGGGGCAGCGCCCTGCGGTGCAGTAATTGTTGGCGCTTCACCTGCAATATTGGTGACGGTGGGAAGAACAGTGCCTGATGCAGCAGCCGACTCTGAAGGAGTTGCTGAATTTGTTGGCGATGATGACACGTCTGATCCTCCACATGCAGTCAATGTAATAAGTGAAATGGATATAACAATAGAAACGATGGCTTTTTTGCTCACGAGAGAAGAGTACATGTTCACCGCGAAATGCTCTCTTTAGTCCGACCCTGATTCGAGAGCGGCTCGATCCAGTGACTCATCTATTCTCTTTTTCGAAGTTGCACGTGCGATTGCTGCAGCACCGCCAGTTTCAAGTTGTCCAACAAGATTAAATTCTCCACCACCTAATTGACCTTGCGCTCGATATAGTTCTAGTTTCGCCCGAGTATCAGCAATATCAAGATTACGCATAGTGAGTTGACCAATACGATCGACTGGACCAAATGCCGCGTTTTCTGTGCGCTCCATTGATAACTTATCTGGGTGGTAACTAAAGTCTGGTCCTTGCGTGTTAATTACTGAGTAGTCATCACCACGTCGCAGACGCAGGGTGACTTCACCTGTTACCGCAGATGCAACCCATCTTTGAAGTGATTCACGAAGCATGAGTGCTTGCGGGTCCAACCAACGACCTTCATAAAGAAGGCGTCCTAAACGTCGTCCTTCTGCATGGTAGTTGGCAATTGTATCTTCGTTATGTATCGCAGATACTAAACGTTCGTAAGCAATAAATAGAAGTGCCATCCCCGGAGCTTCGTAAATGCCGCGACTTTTTGCTTCAATGATTCGGTTTTCAATTTGATCAGCCATGCCTATGCCATGACGTCCGCCTATGGCGTTGACTTCATTCATTAAATCTACGACGTTAGAAAACTCTTTTCCATTGATAGAAACAGGTCGTCCTTGCTTATAAGCAATTTTAATGTCTTCAGTTTTAATTACAAGAGATTCATCCCAGAACCGAACACCCATGATTGGTTGCACAATTTCAAGTGAAGCATCAAGGTGTTCAAGCGTCTTTGCTTCATGCGTGGCCCCAAGAATGTTTGCATCAGTTGAATATGCCTTCTCGACACTATCGCGGTATGGCAGGTTGTTTTTACTGAGCCACTCTGACATTTCCGTCCGGCCACCAAGTTCGTTAACGAAATCGGCATCAAGCCACGGCTTATAAATTCTTAAGTTTGGATTTGCAAGAAGGCCATAACGATAGAAACGTTCTATGTCATTACCCTTGTATGTCGATCCGTCACCCCAAATTTCAACCCCATCATCAAGCATCGCTCTGACCAAAAGAGTTCCAGTTACTGCTCGGCCAAGAGGGGTTGTATTGAAATATTGCTTTCCTCCCGAGCGAATATGAAATGCTCCACACGCTATTGCTGCAAGACCTTCTTCAACGAGTGCTTGCTTGCAATCTATGAGTCGTGAAATTTCCGCACCATATTGTTTGGCGCGATCAGGAATTGATTCAATATCTGGTTCGTCGTACTGACCAAGGTCTGCCGTATAGGTGCAAGGCACTGCTCCTTTGGAGCGCATCCATGCCACAGCAACTGAAGTATCAAGCCCCCCTGAAAAAGCGATTCCAACTCTGTGACCGACTGGCAGTGAGGCAAGGACTTTAGACATAAAGCCAAGTCTATCGGTGGATAGCTCTAGATCTCTCGCAATTTTTCTGTAAGACGCGAGGCTAATGCGGGCTGCACTTGCCACAGTGCGAGCATCTCTTTGTATCGAAGAATGTCTATCTCATCTGGGGCGGCCGAAGTTTTGACCGCACGGATCATTAAATTCCTCGGAGTGTGTTCACCACCGATAAATTCAATCGCCTCGACTCTATATCCAAGAATTTTCAGAATTTGGCATCGTATAGAGTCGGTAATCAAATCGACAAGGCGTTCCTTCATGAGCCCATGTTTGGTCATCATCGCCCAAGGTTCGGGTGCTTCCTTGATTTGAGATTGAAGATCATGATGACAGCATGGCGCAATTAGCAATAGTTTTGCATTGGAGTTAACTGCCCAGGCAATTGCATCGTCAGTAGCTGTGTCACAAGCATGAAGCGCAATGACTACATCAACATTTGAGATCGGTATATCCGCAATCTCCTGCGCCTTAAATTCGATAGTCGAAGAGATTTCAAGGTTGGCTGCGATATTGCTATTTCGCAATCGCGAATCTGGTCGGACGTCAATCCCAGTTACCTTGACGGGAAGACCTTGATTTTTGAAATATTGATGCGCAGCGAATGTTAGATAGGCGTGGCCACAACCTAGGTCAACTATTTCCAAGGGAGTACTAACCGTTGGAGTATGAATATGGCCAGCAGAAATCGCAGAAGTCAGCGTTGGTGAAAGTAAGCGTAGGAACTCTTCTACCTGCTTATATTTATCTTGACGTGACGGTTTTATTACTCCTTTGTGGTCTGAAATTCCAACCTCAATGAGAAAGGGATCCGAAGGATCTAATAATCTCGACTTTACGCGATCATGACTCAAATCTTGACTTCTCTCCCCTGATTCTCGATGAATAAGTAATTCATCTTTTTTTGTAAAACGAAGGGCAATCGATCCGATTGTAAACTCCACTAATATATTTGAAAATCCTTGATTAAATAAATCTGATATTTCTTTCGAATCTAACTCAACATTCCGTGAAGTAACTTTACGTCCGTCACTGTATTGCATCTGCAGTTTTATAATATTTTTTAACTCAACTGGACGGATGTCAATACGCTCGTGTGGAACCTGCATATTTCGACGCCTACCCGAAAAGACTGCACGTACAAAAGTGTCCTTGTTGTTAATATGAGATAGGACTTCTTCTATAGCCGGATTATTCATAATAAGGGAAAGTGTAGGGGTGTTATTTGATGGGTAAAGTTATTTTCGTTGATAATCCGCCAAGGTCACTCTGCGATAATTCTAAAGCGCCTCTATGTTCTTTAACCACTGCAGCCATAATGCTCATCCCGAGTCCACTTCCGCCAGACAAGCGCGATCGGGAGCGATCAAATCTTTCAAACTCTAGAATACTTTTCTTGTAGGCCTCTGGGGGTAAACCTGGACCTGCATCCTCAAAAGTCATTACAGCGTTTTTGCCTATTTTCTTGAGGGAGATCTTCACGTCCACCTCATCCGAAGTATGACGACGAATATTTGAGAAAATGTTTTGAATCAATCGCTCTAAGTGATCTATTGAACCTTGTATTTTAACGCCATCTTCTATCAGGCTCGTCACCTCGTGAGCGGGAGAGAGAACTTTGAAATCTTGGATATGGGTTGCCAAAAGCTCTGTTAGGTCGCATTCACTAAAATCTAAATGTGTTGATTCGCTTAGCTCTGCAGTGAGAAGAAGGTCATTAATTAATGATTCCATTCGCTTCACTTCTGTATCAATTCGAAGTAGAGCACGTTCTCGGTCCTCGGGAGCGTCAAATTTCTTCGAAGCCAACAATTCTGAATAACCCTTGATAACTGTAAGTGGTGTGCGTAATTCATGAGCTGCATCACCAAGGAAAAGTTGCATCCTACTCAGTGAATTTCTTTCAAAATTCCTGGAATTGTTTCGTAAAACTAGTATCGAAAAAAGTATCGCAAGGGCATTTGCAAAGAAAAGAAAAATAACTATTCGGAGAAGATTTGTGTGCCATGTTGAATCTAATTCAGCAATTGATGCAGCAACAAGTAAATATTCGCCTTCGGGAAGAGTCAAGCTTCGTAACCTATAAGGGCTATCTGCATTGACGGTGATGGGTTTAACACTTGAAGTTTTTATCTCTTGAGCCGAGGGCCCATCCCGCAGTAGAAGAGTCGACTCAACAATTACGGTCATATCCATTGAGGGAGTAAGAAATAAAAGCGAGGCATCAAGTTTGGAATTTTCAATGGCGAATAGCGCTGCGTTGATGGTGTCATTCGGATTTTCTTGTGCTGTTTGGATCACCAGATTTAAGTCTGAATCTAATTCCCCAATGGCTCCGTTTCTAGAATCCTGAAGAGAAAAAAAGCCAATTCCAATTGAGAGAAATGTTGTTATGAGAACTGAAAATAGAGTGACCCGAACTTTTTGATTCATTTACGCCTTAGGTTCTTGTATCTGAAATCCCACTCCACGAACTGTGCGAATTCCTTCGAAACCATCTCTATGCAACTTCTTGCGAAGATATGAGATGTAGGTATCTACTACACTGCTCTCAGATTGAAATGTAATTCCCCACACTTCATCGAGCAACAAAACCTTACTTAACACACGACCTTTATGCTCAAGTAAAACTGCCAAAAGTCTAAATTCTGTTGGGGATAAATCAATTACTTCGCTGTTAAAAGTCACTTGGTGAAGTTCTTCATTGAGCGTGATTGGCCCACAGGACAATAGGGGTGTTCCGATATCAGCCTTTTCTGAGCGACGAATTATTGCTTTCACGCGCAGCAGTAATTCCTCTAAGCCAAATGGTTTTGTAACGTAATCATCGGCTCCAATTGTTAAACCACGAGTGATGTCAGCGCGATCGTTTCTTGCAGACAACATAAGAACTGGTGTCTCATTACCTTCGCTTCGCATGCGCTCAACTAGTTCAAATCCATCCATTAATGGCATGTTGATATCGATTATTGCAAGAACCGGTTTGGCTTTCCTCAAAAGTGTCAACGCTGCCATGCCATCAGGAGCATCAACACTTTCATACCCTGCAATATGGAGGGCGTCGCACAGCAACTCTCTCACTCCAGATTCATCATCGACAACCATGATCAAGGAGGGCATGGCGTAACTCTCGCACATCTAAGTCCACTTGAGCCAATATTTGATGGTGCTACCTAGCATTTCACAGGACCTTCACAAGCAAAAAGCGTACTCTCAAGCCATGGATATCCGCCGAGGCTCCGCGACAGTTGCATTAATACTGCTTGCGACAACCCTCCCAGTTGCATCAGCGTGGGCGGACTCAGACCAACCGGACTCGACGAACCCATTAATAATTTCACCATATAAAACCACAGTTGATAAATTCAAAATGGAGATGAAGCAGTTTCATGATTCATTACACGTGCGCGAAATTTCACGCGCAAGTATCAATAAGGTATTTCGAAGCGCCGTCACAAAGGCATCAAAAGAGGCAAATCTCGCACTCAAATCAGCGACAACAGTTGAACAGAAAAACGCAATCTTGACTAGTCGTCGCAATGCAATTCTGGCAGCTGTGGCTATTAGAGACAGAGCAATTTTGGCACTCGGTCCTATGCCCCTCCCCCCAGCCGAACCCGAAATGAGTGGGTTCAAGGAAAAAAAAGATAAGAATGATAAAAATCCGGGGATGAAGAAGAATGGGAAAAACCTGCAAGGCAAACAATCTAAATCAAATCACTAGATACCGGTCTTTCCAGGGAGGTCCGCGATATTCTCGGACATGAATTCAATTCGGAAACTCAACGAAAGAATTGCTGTAAGAATCACTTCGGCAGTTGCAACAATGTGGTGCGCGTATTTTTTTACGATCATTGCAGTGATATCCCTCCCAAGCGCAATAAAATCGGGCAATGTAATTGTTATAGTTTCGTGGGTAGCACAAACTTTTCTTCAACTTGTTCTGCTCTCAATAATTATGGTCGGCCAAAGTGTCTCCTCTAAATCGGTCGAAATGAAAATTAATGAAACCCACTCGGCAAGTCTCGGTGAGTTTGAATTAGCCAAAGAAGCTCGTGAATTGGCCACCCAAGAACTTCGCGAACTGAAGGAAATATCAGAGGAAATTCACCGAATTATTCGTGATCTAGAGCAGAAGGTTTCTTAATAGCAGTCCTACATGGCAGACTGCTCTCCTATGGAATCCACTCAAATCTGGCTCGTCACCTTAGGCATACTTTCAGCAGTCATTGCTGTGGATCTGCTTCTTGCTATTGTGCGCCGGAACTCCGTAACAACGGTTGGTGAATCCGCTGCGTGGACTGGAATTTATGTCAGCGCCGCGATTATTTTTGGATTGCTACTCCCACGTTGGGTGGACTCCCCAACAGCGAGGCCTGAGTTCTTCGCTGGTTGGCTTACAGAATATGCGCTTTCTGTTGATAACATTTTTGTTTTCGTAGTAATTCTTGCTCGATTAAAAATTGAAAAGGAAAAGCAGCAACTGGTTCTGCTTCTTGGAATCATGATCGCTCTCGTCTTGCGAGGAGGATTTATCGCAGCCGGATCCGCGATAATAAGTCGTTTCCAAGGTGCATTCTTTATTTTTGGAGCATTTCTAATCTTCACGGCCTACCAACTTTTCTCCGAAAATCCTCATAACAATGAGGAGAAAAAAGAAAGCAAAATTGAGAAAAGGCTTCGAGAAAAAGGTACGAGTACTTTCACAGTAGCTCTGTTGACTTTGGGCGTCACTGACTTAGTCTTTGCACTCGATTCAATTCCTGCAATTTTCGGAATTACAAAAGACCCTTATATTGTGGCAACAGCTAATATCTTTGCTCTTATGGGACTTCGACAACTTTATTTCCTATTGCAAGGTTTAGTTGCTCGCTTGGTGTACCTCTCTAAAGGTCTATCTTTTATCTTGGCATTTATCGGAACTAAGATGATTTTTGAAGCGTTCCACGCAGTTGGGGTCGATGAAATTGCAGGAGTTCATATTCCAGAAGTACCCCTCGCCCTGAGCTTGGGAGTAATTATCACCAGCCTTACCATCACGACAGTGGCAAGCCTTACGGCTACCCGTGATGACGGAAGTGAGATTGTTTAAATTAGAGGTTAGATTTGAATTTTCGAAGAGTGTCGCGATCGTAATCTTTTGACCTCTCGTGGATTTTTCTGATCTGGAGTTCAAAACTTTTAATCGCGTCATCAAATGCTGCTACATCATTGAACTCGGCCGCTTCTGCGCGCAAAAGAGGTCCAGATCCGTGCGAAGTCAAAATCACTTTGTGTGATTTCTTAGATTGCCGCGGATTCTGCTCATGAATAATTTCGACTTCAACTCTTTCAATTAAAACGCTAAATCTTTCCATTGTTGATAATTTTTCGTGAACAATGACTTTAAAATCTTCAGCGATACCTTCAGAACGAGCATGGATAACAATTTTCATAAATTGATCTCCTATTCAAAATAAGGAGTTGATGTTGACTACAGTGGTAATGCAACAAAAACTAATGTAATTAGCAAAGCATAAGCAGTAGATTGAAGCAAGATGCTCAGTGCAGTTTTTCTATCTGCCTTTCTACTAGCGCTATCTGTTACTTTCGAAATTTGACCCATTCGACCAAAGTTAAATGTTCCCATGAATCCATAAGCTAAGCAGAATTTACGACGGGACTGCACCCATCCAATACTTGCAACCATCAACGGCAGGAATACTGTGAATCGCGCACCGCGAGGTGAATCCGTAGAGATGAGAGTGAACGCGCATGCGAGAGAAAAGAATAGACCAACAAGGGCTACCGTTTGTCTTCGGCGAATTTCACCAGTTCCAATATTGCATGTACCTGCTACGTAATCATTTGTAAGCATTTAGGCATCTTCAAATTCATCTTCGTCAATCCACGCTTCTGCAGTTGAATCCTCTTGGCGTTCAATCCACGAAAGGAACGATCCGACGGCACGAAATGCCAAAATTGAAAAAGCAAGGAGAGCGCCAATCCGACTGATTGCTTTCTTCATGAGATAAAAATACTACTTTTATGGAAATAATTCAGAGGATACGGTGTGGGCGCGTTCTAGAGATTGTTCAATATCTACCCAAATATCCTCAACGTTTTCACAACCAACCGAAAGGCGAATCAAATTCTCAGGCACCGACAGGCTTTCAAGGGGCCAGCGTCGTCGCCTCTCCCACAAGGACTCAACCCCTCCTAGGCTTGTTGCGTGGGTAATCAAATCTGAACTATTACAGACACGGTCTGCATGGGCAGCATCAGCGACTACTTCAAAACTGACTATCGCGCCAAAACCCTTCATGAATGAAGCTGCCCGTGGATATTGTGAATCAGTGAGCAATCCGGGGTATCTCACGCGGGATATATCGGGATGGTTGCTCAGACGTGTAGCAATTTCGAGTGCGTTGCTTTGGGCTCTCTCCATCCTCATACCAAGGGTACGAATTCCACGCAAAGCCAGCCATGCCTCAAAAGGACCAGGAATGGCTCCATTAAGTTTACGAGCATCTTCTAATCGCTTGTGCAGGGCAGGTATTTTCGTTGAGAGCGATCCCATAATTACATCACTATGCCCAGCAAGGTATTTAGTGACAGAGTGCATAACAATATCTGCACCCATCTCTAATGGCTTTTGAATTAACGGTGTGGCAAAAGTATTATCAACTCCGACTCCCACACTTATATTTCGAGCAGCCACTATCAATGTGGGGAGATCTGCAATTTCTAAACATGGATTAGTTGGAGATTCAATCCATAAGAATGCTGCACCATTCATTGCGTTGATTACCTCAGTTGTGTCAGTAATATTGACAAATCGAACTTCAAGTCGACCACTCGCTTGGTATGAATTTAATAACGCCATCGTGCCGCTATACCCTTGATTGGAGGCAACTATCGGTGCGCCGATTGGGAGAAGAGAAAATACTGCAGAAATAGCAGACATCCCAGAAGAAAAAGCGAGAGTTGCTCCCCCTTCCAATTGCGCAATGGCATCTTCAAGTGCACTCCACGAAGAATTTCCATACCGCCCATAACCAATCGGGCCACCAGCATGAAAGGTGGAACTGATAGAAATATCTGGATTTACAGAAGCATCGGTATCTCGCGCTGGACGACCTGCGCTAATTGCAATTGTCTCTGGGTTTAACGCTCTCTCGCTCATCTCTTTATTCTAGCCTCGACTCAGAATTGCCATTGCTGCATTATGTCCCGGAATTCCACTGACACCACCCCCGCGCACAGACCCTGCTCCGCAGGTGAAAATTCGAGGATTATCGGTTTCCACTCCCCAGGCAGGTTGTGAATCTTCTTCACGGAAAGGAAATTCCAAGTCCTTGTGAAAGATATTTCCCCGTGGAAGTCCAATTGCTGACTCTAGATCAATAGGGCTCTTTACTTCGATGCATAAAGAACCATCCAACGCTTTTGCAATGACTGATTCAATAGGCTCGTCAAGAAAATTATCTAGCCCTGTGAGTGCCAGTTTGAGAGCCTGCGAACGCTGCATTTCATTATTCTCATCAAATAATTCAGCTGGAGTATGCAGTCCAAAGAGAGTTAGTGTGTGAAAACCTTTTTCTATGAGTTCCGGACTAAGAATTGTTGGATCTGTCAGGGTGTGGCAGTACATTTCCGAAGGAGCATCTATTGGTAGCTCTCCACTGCGCGCTTGCATGAATGCTTTCTCTAATTGATCAAAGCTTTCATTTACATGGAAGGTCCCGGCGAAAGCCAATTTCGGATCTACCCCAGATTTTAATCGCGGCAATCGTTCAAGAAGCATATTTACCTTCAATTGAGAACCCGCAAGAAATGGTTCCTGTTTCTCCCCCACCAACTTCTTTAACACTGATGGTGCGGCATTGGAAAGCAAAAAATCTGCGCTAAATTTCTCCCCATTAACTGTTTCCACATTGATTCCGTAAGTCTCTGATTCAATCCCTACGATTTCACTATTACATTGAATGTGGACTCCCGCTCCAATTGCTACACGTTGCAGCTCGGATACAAGTGCTCCCATGCCACCCTTCGGTACTTTCCATTCGCCTGTTCCATTTCCAATGAGATGATAAAGGAAACAAATATTTGCTTGAATATCAAACGCGGAGGCAAATGTTCCAATGAGTCCATCTGTAAGGACGACGCCTCGCACTATGTCATCTTCGAATGTCTGAGAAATAATTTGGCCGATCGGATTTTCGATCATCGAACTCCAGAAATGGTCGCTCGCCACACGCTTTCTTAATTCCGCACGAGTCGGAAGCGGCTCAAGGAGTGTTGGAGCAATCATCGTGGCTGCTCGGCTTATTTCTTCATAAAAATCAATCCAGCTCTGAGCTTCTATTCGTGAACCTGTCAGAGATTCAAAAGATTCTGCACTTCGATCATCCCATGTTCGAGAAACTAGCAATCCTCGATGCTCGCTATTGCGAACATAAGGCGTGTAGGAAGATACATCTCGAGAAATAGCCGAGAAATTTAATCCAAGGTCTTTGATAATTTGATCTGGCAACAACGAAACTAAATATGAATATCGTGACAGTCTTGCATCGAAATCCGGGAAGGCTCTTACACTCGTGGTTGCTCCACCTATCTCCGCTTGTGCTTCTAGGACGAGAACTTTCTTCCCAGCCTTACCTAAATAAGTAGCGGCAACGAGTGAATTGTGACCGCCACCCATAATTATCACGTCATATTTCATGGTTACCCCACAGAAGAAACTATGCGATCAATTGCCTCAGTAATGATTGATCCGCTCGTTGCAAAATTTAAGCGAATATAGTGAGGTGTAACTGGTGAATATAAATGACCAGCGTTAAATGCCACTTTGCCCTTCTCTAGGAGATGTAGCGATGGATCCGTCCCAAGTTGAAGTGCTTCGAGGTTCAACCAAGCGAGATATCCATTGTGCGGAAGGTGATAACCAACCGATGGAAGATGAGTAGCAAGAAGGTTCCCCAGTAAAATTCGATTATCATCTAATGTCGAAATGGCCGAGTTGAGCCACTCCTCCCCCGACTCAAAGGCAGCGGTTGCCGCAAATGCCCCAAGGATGGAAGTACTGAAGTGAAGGCTGGGTGGCAACTCAGTCATTCTTTTATCCATACCCGTATCTTCGGTCACAATCAAGGCGCACTTCAAACCTGCAAGATTCCAACCTTTGCTTGCTGCGGTTATGCATACGCCAGTCTCACGTGCCTGTGCACTCACCGAAAGAAATGGGACAAACTCTTTTTCCTTATAAGTTAATGGGGCATGAATTTCGTCGCTGATGACGATGACGCCATGTATCTTTGCTAAATTCGCAATTCGTTCAAGATCTTGATGTGAGTAAACAAAACCTAATGGATTATGTGGACTGCAGATAAGATGTACTTTAATTCCAGAGGCGTACGCTTTCTCAATCGAAGGCCAATCAAGTACCCAAGGATTAACTTCCACTGACGAGATAACATTCTCTAATATAAACGGAACATCCATTGTGTTCATTTTTGCTTCTGCAATCCATGTCTTAAAATTCTGGTACACGGGAGAATTTATAAGAACTGTATCGCCAGGTTTACAAATTACGCGCAAAATTTCAACTGCTGCTATTCCCACATCAGCTGTAAGTCGGACCTGGAGCGGATCGGATTTCCATTGCCATCTGCTTGTTGTGAAACGTGAAAAAGCTTCACCTAACTCTGGAATGTTGCCTAAATATCCAGTTTCTGAATTGCTGATCATGTCGTGCAAAAGTTGCGCGATGGGCTGGGCAATCGGAAAATCCATCTCTGCCACTGGTAGAGGTAGAACGTCAGGCTCGAAACCACGCCATTTTGCACTTCTATGGCTTCGCAGTTCAGATAGGGGTGGAACTTTGATACGTAAGTCATCCATGGACGCAACATTACATTCCAGATTACAGTTGCGATAGAACCCAGGAAGTACATACGATCTAATATTTGAACAATATCGATGGGAGGATGAAAAAGGTGACTTCAAAGATTTCCACCCAGAAAATGAAGAAAGCCATTGCACATATTGTTTCTGTTGATAAGAAGTTGGTGCCAGTGATTGAAAAGGCTCCTTTATGCACGATTGGGCGAAGTGAGCGTAAATATTCACATTTTGAATCGCTGGTGGAGTCAGTAATTTCCCAGCAGTTAGCAGTTAAAGCAGCCGACACAATTTATAAACGCGTCCTTGACCTCGCAGATGGAACTATGAGCCCGACTAAAATCGCCAAAATAACTGAATCTGATATGCGCCTGGCGGGAGTTTCCGGGGCAAAATTCAAAACGATTAAGGGTTTGTCTGAAGCCTCACTTGATAAACGCATCGACTTTGAGTCTCTTCATGAATTAGATAATGATCAATTAATTCACGATCAACTAATTTCTTTATGGGGCATCGGTCCGTGGACGGTAGATATGTTTATGATTTTTCAGTTGGGGCGCCTTGATGTATGGCCCACGGGAGACTTAGGGGTGAGACGTGGCTGGGAAAAAACTCACAATTTAAAAGAACTCATCACTCCGGAATTACTGGAAAAGCGAGGTGAAAAGTTTCGCCCATATAGAAGTGTCGTCGCATGGTATTGCTGGCGGGCACTAGAAAAATAAAATTTATTCCGTAGGTTCAAGAATCATTGATACAGAATTAATGCACCAACGTTGATCGACGGGGTTATCAAAACCTTCGCCCTCGAAAACATGACCCAGATGAGATCCACATGCTGCGCATCGAACTTCTGTTCTCACTCTTGGAAAAAGTGATCTGTCTTCAATGAGTTCGACGGCGTCTTTAGAAGTGGGTTGGTAAAAAGATGGCCATCCGCAACCGGAATGGAATTTAGTCTCACTTCTGAAAAGTTCGGCCGAGCATGCTTTGCACTTGTAAATTCCAACCGTTTCCGAATCCGTATATTCGCCCGTAAAGGGACGCTCCGTAGCCCCTCTGCGTAACACGTCAAAAGAGAGCGTATCTATTTTATTTTTTAATTCTTCTTCATCTATTTCAATTTTTTTCATTTTGAGATTGCCTTTGCGGGATAAGGAATTCCAGTTGTTGAGTGACAGTCGTAACCGTTCGGATTCTTCTCTAGGTATCTCTGGTGATATTCCTCGGCAAGGTAGTAGGTGTGAGAATCTGCAGCATTAATTTCGGTAACAATGAGTCCAATTCCTGCCGAAGTTAAAGCAGACTGATACTGATCTCGAGATTGGATGGCAATTTCAAACTGCTCTGGAGAGGTAACAAAAATCGCACTTCTGTATTGTGAGCCAATATCATTTCCTTGGCGGTCCACAGTTGTCGGATCATGCATTGTCCAGAATTCTTTCAGTAGTTCCTCAAAGGAAATTTCTTCAGGATTAAATTCGACAAGAACAACCTCTGCGTGGCCAGTCGCACCTGTGCACACCTGGTCGTAGGTTGGATTGTTCGTCATGCCACCCATATACCCAACACTTGTATGAGTGACTCCTGGTGTATTCCAGAATCGGCGTTGCGCACCCCAAAAGCAGCCAGTCGCAAAATATGCATGCATCGATTTCATAACGCGTATCCTTGCATGGGTGCTTGCTTTGCGCATGGCCATTGAATTGCGCTGATAACCTAGTCATCTGAGCCCCCGTAGCTCAGGGGATAGAGCACCGCCCTCCGGAGGCGGGTGCGCAGGTTCGAATCCTGCCGGGGGCACTGGAAAATGTGAGAATGGATGAAATTTGGTGAAAACGCGAGGTATATCACCTCAAACTTTGCGAATCTCTTCTCTTTCATCCTTGTTTAACTCACTTATACAAGGGAGAATATGAACCTTGCGTGCACCGTTTGGTCCGTATTTTTAGGTTAGACATATATTTACTTCAATTAAAAGAAGGGTGGGTTCAGTCATGGATTGGCGCCATCAATCAGCTTGCCGTGATGAAGACCCCGAACTCTTTTTCCCTGTAGGAAATACCGGTCCAGCTATATCGCAAATTGAAGAAGCGAAAAAAGTCTGTAACCGTTGCGTTGTGCGCGAGGCATGCCTTGCCTGGGCGTTAGAAAGTGGACAAGATGCTGGAGTTTGGGGCGGTCTATCCGAAGATGAACGTCGCGCGCTCAAGCGCCGTGCCGCACGTAATCGGGCCAGATTGCAAGAGCAAAGTCTTCACAACAACCAATCGTAGGTATTTTTCTAAAATCTTAAATAGGAAAGTGCAAAATCCCCTTAGTTCCATCTGCATCTGACACTAATCTAATTTCACCTCGTAATTCATTTTCTGTCAACGTTCTGACAATTTGCAAACCTAGATTTGAAGAAGTAGTCAAGTTAAATTCTGGTGGCAGTCCAACCCCATCGTCAATAATCTCAATTGTGCAATCGAGTGCAGATCGAGATACTCGAATTTCCAGCTGTGAACCTTTTTCTGCTAATCCATGTTCGAGTGCATTATGAATTAATTCTGTAATCACAAGCGCCAGTGGAGTCGCAATTCTAGGCTCCAACGATGCAAGAGATCCAACTCGACTAATCTGTAATTCACTTCTGCGAGGACTCAGTTCTAGAGCGTGGCTAATTAAACTATCAAGTACTTGATCAAAGGCAACAGTTGCCTCTGAGCTTGTTGAAAGTGTTTCGTGCACTAACGCAATAGAGGCAATACGACGTACAGCTTCTTCTAGTGCGGCACTTGCACTTGGATCGTCAATTCTACGAGCTTGCAATCTGAGTAACGCCGAGACAGTTTGGAGATTATTTTTAACCCTGTGGTGAATCTCTTTAATAGTTGCATCTTTAGTTACAAGTTCACGTTCTCGTCTGCGCAATTCAGTGACATTGCGAATCAAAACGATTGCGCCAATTCGATCGCCAGAGGCGATAAGAGGCATTACTAAAAGATCAATTGTTCCACCGGAATTCTCACATTCTCCACGCGCAAGATTCTTCCCACTTAAGCGAGTGCGCAGACCATGATCATCTGCTTCATGACTTTTCTTGTTTAAATCTTCAGCTAGGTCCGCGAGGCTTAGTCCGTCGACGTCGCTCTCCCATCCCAGTCTGCTCAAAGCAGATCTCGCGTTTGGGCTTGCGTATGAAATTACTCCGTTTACATCTAAGCGAATGAGGCCATCTCCCACGCGCGGCGCTGGATCAAGAAGTGTTCCAGTGTCTGTGTAAGGGAATGTGCCCTGCGCAACCATACGATACAAATTGTGGGCGATTTCTCGATAATTTAATTCAAGTCGACTCGGAGAGCGCATAGTTTCAGCAGCCCGATGTCGAGAAATGACAGCAATCACATTATCTTGAAACATTACTGGGATTGTTTCTTCTTTAATCATTTGGCCATCTATCAGTTCGGGATCAGAATCGCGCAAAATCTCTGCACTTGAAAGTGCCTCATCGATACGAGGCCTGCTCCCCCATGTAATTTCATCACCAATAACGTCTTGAGTAAAAACTGTTGCCGCAGTTGTTGGACGGATATGGGCTACTGCAACATATCCAGTTGGCCAACTTCGGTACTCCTTTCGAAGGGGAACCCACAAGACAAGATCTGCGAATGACAAGTCTGCAAGAAGCTGCCAATCTGTCGTGAGCTCAAGGAGTCGGTGTATCTCCGATGAAGAAAGTGGGGAACGTCCTTTTATTAAATCGCCTAGCCGTGGCATTGATTACTTCCCATTGTTGATCTTGTCCAAGAGATCAGATATTTCCTGGCGGGCATACCAGGTGAGTTCGTCATCGCCTCGCTCGCAAATAAATAAGCAATCAACCTGCTCCCACAATAGAGGGCTTTTTAATTCAATTGTATTTTCATTGTGAGCCGCTACAAGTGATTCATCTACCTCTAGCGCGAGGACGAATCCAGAAGAATTAGAATTTTCATCTCTAGTTAGAGAAACCGATGCGGCGAGTAATGAAATTTCATATTCGGCTTCTTCTTCGTCTAATTCGTTGTTAGCAGTAGTGAATTTAATTGTAGGCGCATACACGCTCACGGGTTCCCAGGATCCATCTTTCATAAATGTGGAAATCTCGCCAGCTGTTGTGGCTATATATGCGCGCATAAGGTTAAGAGTATAAGAATTTAGGCAGTTAGGTCTCTGGCCATTTCTTCAATGATTTTACGCATAGGACTACGCTCAGCAGCCTCTGAAAGTGTGGTTCGCTCACGCACTGAACTAGAAACCCCACGGACATCACGAGGCAGGATATAAAGTGCACACGTTGGGAATGGTGCGGTAATCATACGAAATTCTTTTTCTTCATTTGAAGACTTTCGGGATGGTGTCGCTAGGTTTAGAATGAAACCAAGCTCTCCTGTGATTGCTGTCCGGCTAAGAACTTTACATAATTGATTAAATCTCTCATTTCCTAGGAGATCACTGCGGCTCAAAACCCAGATCGTATCCGCGCTCTCTGCTGACCAAGTAATGATTGAAGACTGCCATCGCTGGTCAGTGAGATGAGAAGAAAAATTTCCTACATCACCTAGATCAATCACTATGTGATCAAAATTATTCTCAGCTTGCGTCAATCGGGAAATATGTTGTGAAGAATTTATTCGATTGAATTCAGCAACAAAGAAATTGGGAGAAACTTCGCGCCAGTCATCATCATCCTGAAGTTTTCTTTCATCGAGAAAAGTGGAAATTGAAGGCGCTGAAAAGTGTGCATCGATTAGTAAAGTCTTCTTGTCTAGTAGCGCAAGTTCGGAAGCAATATTTAGGGCAACCGTTGAAGCCCCTGTACACGTTCCAGCTGACCCAACCGCTAGAACCAACGCTTGACGTTTCTTTTTGGTTTCAAAAATAGTTGGGCGAATAAGCGGTGTCCGGATAAATCCACGGACCATTGAAATTAGTTCGTTTGCATCTTTGGGGAATGCGTAGATCTCCGAATACTCTGAAGTCAGATCGTCCTTATCTCCAAATCCAACTACTTTTCTAACCAATAATGCGTAACCATCTAGTTTCCGTCTAGAAAAATCTGGCAAGTCTGGTGAGTAAAGGAGCAACGCAGTTCTTGATAATTCCACATTATTATCGAGGTAATCAGTAAGGGATTGGGCATCTAAGGCTCGGAAGATTACGTTCCAACCTTGGCTATATAGGGTTCCGGCGATAAAACTTTCTGCATCCGTATCTGCAATGGCCGTAATTATTACAGGAGGATTGTTCTTAACCATGCGTGCTCACAAGAACAAGGCGCCCTAGCGCTGTTGCTTGAACAAGTGACATCACTTGGTTCGGGTCTACAGATAAACTGATTGCGACTTCACTTCCAAAATTTTGACCACTTTTACTCAACTGTTTCACGGTTGTTCCTTCAAGAATCAATTGAGGTGCAGGTGTCAATTCGCCATTTTGTGAGTCAAATACCGAATACACATCTACTACATCGCCGACTGTTGTATCACTCGGGATGTCAGCAACTCGTACGCTAATTGGAACCGAACTGAGTTGAGGCCCGGTTCCAAACTCATCTACGCCAATAGTTGAGATGAGTTCGCCAGCCTCAAATCGTTCAACTGCCAAGTGACCTACGAGATCTCTAGATGAGGGGTAGTAATTCGACGATAGATTACCCAGAATTACATCAGCCTTACTTAGGTCACTGAACTCAATGACGTGTCCGGGAACGATGAACGATTTGGCAACCCAGAAAGATTGTCGATGGTTTGATAGCGCCGCAAAGGCAAGAGCGCTGAAGAAGGATGCGCATATGAGGACAATTGCAAGGATTAGTCGAGAGCGTGGGTTCTTTTTGTGTATGGCCATAGTGGGCCATTCAAGAGGTTTGGTGATTCTCGAGAATTCATTTGTTCACAGTCATCCTTTGTAATGATTCATTTGTCACCCTTTGAATGATTCCTTCCTCTATAACGGTGTTCATTCTTAGGTCATGACAACAGAGAAAATATCCTCCAGCCCACTTGATAATTCCTACTTTGAATATGAAGACTGGGAGCATCCGATGCTTGAAATGTTTCGCCCAGTAGCTCCCGTTGTTGCCCAACAAAAAGCTCGACTCTATTTAATTCCATCCACCTTTGATGATGAGTTTGACCCTGATTTTCTTCCTCAACCTACGTCAGCTTTGGACTTGCCCGAACTCAATAATTGGACCCTTCGATTTGCAACGTGTGTGCTGGAAATTTGGGCTGGTAGAAGATCGGCATCTCAGGTTACCCGGATGTGCCACAGGAGAATTTTCACTGAACTTGTGGCTGCCTCTGGAAGCATGAAAGAAGTGGGTCGCATACGCACAGTGCATCAAAGCGAGCCTTTGGATGGAATTTGTGAATCCACAATCACCGTCAGATTTGGAGAAAGATTGAGAGCCCTAGCTATTCGCTTTGAAGGAGTTGATAACAGATGGCTCTGCACCTCTCTGACATTGCTTTAGGCGGCTCCGTGGCAGCGCTTGTACTTCTTACCCGAACCGCACGGACATGGACCGTTGCGAGTGACATCTGTTGATGTAACAACACCGTTTTCATCGGGCGCGGTGTATGAAAGTGCAACCGCCGGTGTCTGGTGAGGCTCCAAGCCCTTAGCTTGAACAGAATTATCAGTCTCGACTTGTACATCTATATTGAAAAGATACCCTGCAATCTCCTCTTTAATCGCATCCATCATTGCCGCAAATAAATCAAAGCCTTCGCGCTGATATTCAACTAGTGGGTCACGTTGAGCCATGGCTCGAAGACCAATACCTTCTTGCAGGTAATCCATCTCGTATAAATGTTCACGCCACTTACGATCGAGCACGGAAAGAAGCACTTTGCGCTCCAGCTCTCGCATCACTTCGCTTCCAAGATTTTCCTCGCGCTGCGAATAGGCATTGAGTGCATCTTCAATAATTCGACTCTTTAGGTACTGCGCATCGAGAGCAGAGCGGGAGCCTATTTCAGAATCTAATGACTCAATTGTGAATGAAATGGGGTAGATAGTTTTCAATGCAGTCCAGAGACGCTCAAGGTCCCAATCTTCTGAGAATCCTTCTGAAGTAGCGGCATCGACATAGGCAGATAATGTTTCTTGCATAAATTCAGATACCTGAACTTGAATATCTTTTCCTTCAAGAACGAGGCGACGTTCGCCATAAATGACTTCACGTTGTCGATTCATCACGTCATCGTATTTCAAAACATTTTTACGTATTTCAAAGTTCTGCGACTCAACTTGGGTTTGTGCTGATTTAATTGCGTTACTGACCATTTTTGATTCAATAGGTGCGTCATCTGGAATTCCAGCTGCTGAAAGAAATCTTTCAACCATTCCTGAGTTAAATCGTCGCATTAATTCATCTTGAAGTGAAAGATAGAAACGGGATTCGCCGGGATCTCCCTGGCGCCCTGAGCGACCACGTAGCTGATTATCAATGCGTCGAGATTCATGACGCTCGGTACCAAGTACATAGAGTCCACCAAGTGCACTGACTTCATCGTGACCCTTTGAAACCGCTTCTTTTTGCTTTGCAATTTCTGCAGGCCAAGCACTTTCATATTCAGTTGGATTATCGACGGGTGAAAAACCCCGTCGTTGAATTTCGAAATCAGCCATGAATTCGGGGTTGCCGCCGAGCATGATGTCTGTTCCACGTCCTGCCATATTGGTGGCTACCGTTACTGCGCCAACTACTCCAGCGCGGGCAATAATTGCTGCTTCACGTTCGTGGTGTTTTGCATTGAGGACTTCGTGTGGAACGCCACTCTTTCGAAGCAAGGCAGATAACTCTTCAGATTTTTCAACACTGACAGTTCCAACCAGTACTGGTTGGCCCTTCCGGTGGCGATCGACAATGTCAGAGGTTACGGCAGCAAATTTGCCCGCTTCGCTCTTGTATACCAAGTCTGGTTGATCCAAGCGAACCATTGCACGATTTGTTGGAATTGGCACAACGCCTAGCTTGTAGATTTGATGAAATTCTGAAGCCTCTGTCATGGCAGTTCCAGTCATACCGGAGAGCTTGTCGTAGAGGCGGAAATAATTTTGAAGAGTAATCGTGGCAAGCGTCTGATTCTCATCTTTAATTTCAATGCGCTCTTTTGCTTCTAACGCTTGGTGCATGCCCTCGCTATAGCGGCGGCCGGCCATGATTCGGCCGGTGTGCTCATCAACTATGAGAAGTTCGCCATTCATAACCACGTAATCTTTATCGCGTTTAAATAATTCTTTTGCGCGAATTGCATTATTCAGGTACCCAATGAGCGGCGTATTGGCTGCCTCATAGAGATTTTCAATTTTAAGAAGTTCTTCAACTCGCGTGACTCCCTCTTCGAGAATGCCAACTGTGCGCTTTTTTTCATCTACTTCATAGTGGCGATCCCTATCAAGCTTTCCAACTATCGAACTAAATTCCAAATACCACTTGGTTGCTTTATCAGCAGGTCCACTAATGATTAATGGGGTTCGTGCTTCATCAATGAGAATCGAGTCCACTTCATCTACTACGGCAAAGAAGTGATCGCGTTGCACGCATTCATCAAGGCTCCATGCCATATTGTCACGAAGATAATCAAATCCAAATTCATTATTTGTTCCATAGGTAATATCTGCCGAATACGCTTCACGACGTTCTGCGGGATTCATATTTCCCAAAATAACGCCAACACTGAGTCCTAGAAAACGATGTACGCGACCCATCCATTCGCTATCACGCTCTGCCAAATAATCATTGACGGTCACAACATGAACCCCGCGACCCGCCAAGGCGTTGAGGTATGACGGAAGTGTTGCGACAAGGGTCTTGCCTTCACCAGTACGCATTTCAGCAATGTTGCCTTTATGAAGCGCTGCACCGCCCATAATCTGTACGTCATAGTGACGTTGTCCAAGCGTTCTCTTAGATGCCTCTCGGACTACTGCAAATGCTTCAGGCAAGAGATCTTCTAAAGTCTCGCCATTGGAGTAACGAGCTTTAAAAATATCAGTTTGAGCGCGAAGTTCTTCATCGGATAGAGCCGAGATGCGAGGTTCTTGTGCAGCAACTGTTGCAGCAATCTTGGTAAGTTCCTTAATAATTCGGCCCTCACCGGCACGCAGGATTCGATCCACAAACGCTGGCATATCTTCACCCTCTCAAAGCGCACCTTGGAAGGTGCCGTATCTATCAACGCTCCTATCGTAGCGGGGTGGACACGAAGGCGGTGACAGCCCCGATGACGTTAAATCCGGCCGCCTCTAAGGCTCGTTTTGCTTCCAAAAGTGAGGCCCCCGTGGTCACAAGGTCATCAACGAGGATCAAATTTTTACCATTATTAATTCTCGTCACCTTGCTCTGAGGAACATGAAGGGCACCCGCTAAATTCTCAAATCGTTGCTGGGCGTTTAAATTCGACTGATCGCGAACTCGAAGGCGGTGTTCTAGGAGTTGGTGCACATCTAAAGAATGTGAGTTCCCCACTCTATGTGTAATCTCGCTGAGAAAGTCTCGACCGCGCTTACGCGAGGAACTTCTTCTCGAAGGAACAGGAACAAGGGCGCCCATTTCACTCACTGAGAGTAGATATCTCAGTGAGTTACCTATTGCGCTTGCTATGAGCAAATCCGCAGGCAAAACACCATCTTCTTTGGCAGCCAATATAACGCGTTGAGCAGTTGGCGAATAAGCGAGTGATGAAAAAACCTCTATATTTCGAATTTGGGTTCGATACAGTTTTAATTGCCATGTCTTTTTACACGTCGAGCAAATATTTGGTCCAAGTGTTGAGCACCCAAAACATCTAGAAGGAAATAAAATTTCTGACAGTTCGTTCAATAATTTCATGTACTCAGTATTTTTGAATATTCATCCTTCTAAGCAAATAACTCCTACACATGTGGAGAGATCTAGCGCGGAAGAGATGAAGGGGTCAGCGAAATAATCCGTGATTCAATCTGGTCCCCAGCAACGAGCGGAAGTGTCAGAACAAAATGTGCGCCCATTCCAGGCCGTCCCCATGCTTCAAGTTCACCATTATGAAGGCGCGCATCTTCTAAAGCTATTGAAAGACCTAGCCCAGTCCCGCCGTGTTCCCTAGATCTTGATGGGTCTTCGCGCCAAAATCTATCGAAGACTCTCGTAAGTGAACTCTCATCAAGTCCCCCACCAAAATCTCGGACCGAAATTGCCACATCATGATCATCTGAAATGATGACTACTTCAATTGGTTTTGCTTCTGCATGATCGATGGCATTTGTGAGCAAATTCCTCAGAATTCTCTCAATCCTTCGAACATCGCCCTTCAACATAATTTCATCTTCATTGGCGAAAAGTGAGATTGTTGTCGACTCTTCTCGTGCAACAAGGACTAAATCAGCAATACAACGTTTGACTGCATTCACCACATTGAAATCAGTGATTTCAAGAAGAGCCACTTCTGCGTCGAATCGACTTACTTCAAGAAGATCCTCAAGGAGTCGCTCGAATCTATCAATCTGGGCCACGAGCAATTCAGCACTTCGTGCGATTTGCGGATCAAAGGTTGCACGGGCTTCATAAATAACTCCCGATGCCATTCGAAGCGTGGTCAAAGGCGTGCGCAATTCATGCGAGACATCAGAGACAAAGCGTTGTTGCACTCGAGAAAGGTTTTCGAGGCGGCTGATCTGTTCTTGGATGGATTGAGCCATTTCATTAAATGAATTGCCCAAGGCTGCAATTTCATCTTTGGAGTTAACCTGCATCCGTTTATCTAGGTCACCAGCCGTGAATTCTCCGGCGATGCGCGCTGCTTCGCGCACTGGCCTTATCACCTGCCTAGCAAGGAGCCATGTGATTAGACTAATTAAAAGCACTAGCGCAATTCCAGTAAAAAGAATTGAATTTGTTATGAGATCTAAAGTCTTGTTTTGATTTGTCAGTGGAAAAAGTAAATAAATTTCATACGAGCCTGCCCTTGGTACTTTAATTAATTGGCCCACAGCGATTGCTGGTACTTGCACATTTCCTGCGTATTGCATCGTAATGTATTTCCACTGCAGTTCTTTATTTGCCCTAATTTTACTTCGAAATTCTTGTGGAATCGAAAGTGGATCAACAAAGTTTGAGGTGGTCTGATAATTTAGATCATTTTTTATACTAGTTGGGGCTTTAAGAATTGCAATTTCACGTCCACTACCAGACGTTCCGGCTGTACGAACTGAAACGACAACATCATCAATAATTTTCTTTACTTCTATTTTTGGGTTTACATTTGCAAGCGCTAATCGATATATCGCCCCAACAATCGTGGAGCGCGCTTCATTGATTGAGGAGTCCAAATTGACCTTCTTGACTCCTTCAGAAAGCCTGGAATCAAGGGCTGAACTGCTCAACCACACAACGCTCATAGAAAGTAAAACAGTTGAGACTAGAACACGCGCGGCAAGTGAATTGCGCAAGCGAGAACTTAACGATCTCATTTCATGAACCGTCAAGCGCTCCGGCTTTGTACCCGATTCCTCGAACAGTAATTACTATCTTTGGATTCTCTGGATCATGTTCGATTTTCGAGCGCAAGCGTTGGATATGTACATTAACCAAACGTGTATCTGTCGAATGTCGATATCCCCAGACTTCACTGAGCAACGCATCTCGCGTAAAGACTCGTTTCGGTTCACGAGCTAATGCGACAAGTAAATCAAATTCGATTCGGGTTAGAGCAATTAAATTACTTCCATGTTTGACTTCATGGGAATTGATATCAATTGTGATATCACGTATGTGCAGGATCTCCGCGGATTCTGAACTTGAACGTCGAAGTCGCGTTTTCACGCGGGCGAGAAGTTCCGAAGGGTGACGAAATGGTTTGACCATGTAATCATCGGCTCCGGCTTCCAAACCAAGGACAACATCGTGGGTGTCGCCCTTGGCTGAAAGCATCACAATTGGAATCATGGATTCTTGTCGTATCTGACGACACACTTCTATGCCGTTAATGCCTGGAAGCATTACATCCAATAACACAAGATCAGGCGGATTACTTCTAAAAACTTCAAGGACCTCATCGCCGCGGCTAACTAGATCTACATCGAAGCCAGCACCAGTTAAAACTATCCCGAGCATTTCTGCAAGATCTTGGTCATCATCGACGACCATAATTAATGTCACTAGCTACCGTGTTCCCATGAATTCAGATACATGTCTTGAGCTGGAGTAAGAACATCAATATGCCCACCCATGCTAATTAACTTAAGACTTGCAACTTCCTTATCAATATACGTAGGAACCTCGTGAACTCCTGGAGTGAGATTTTTAGCTTCCTTCACTAGATATTCAGCGGTGAGCGCTTGATCGGAAAAGGACATATCCATCACCGAAGCAGGGTGACCTTCAGCAGCACCAAGATTCACAAGACGTCCTTCTGCGAGCAGGAGGAGACGACGACCATCAGTCATGACATATTCATCGGTCTGATGGCGCATCTTTGCATTCTTGGTCGTTGCGTGTTGCTCCAACCACGCCACGTCAATTTCAATATCAAAGTGTCCGGAGTTGGCCATGATTGCGCCATCTTTCATGACTGCAAAATGCTCATCACGTAAAACGTCGCGGTTTCCCGTGACTGTAATGAATACATCTCCGATTTTTGCTGCATCAATCATTGGCATTACACGAAATCCTTGCATCATGGCATCTAACGCTTTAGTTGGGTCGATTTCAGTAACAACAACGTCTGCACCCATACCTTTAGCGCGTTCAGCAACACCTTTCCCGCAATAACCAAAACCTGCGACAACAAGGACTCGGCCGGCAAGAAGGAAATTTGTTGAGCGAAATACTGCATCCAGCGTTGATTGGCCTGTTCCGTATCGGTTATCAAACATGTGTTTTGTATCAGTGTCGTTGACAGCAATCATTGGAAATTGAAGAGCGCCATCTTTTGCCATTTGATTTAATCGAATAACGCCAGTTGTGGTTTCTTCACATCCACCTGCAATGTTAGGAATTAATTCTTTTCTTGTTGTATGCAATGTATTTACTAGGTCGCATCCATCATCGAATACTTGGTGTGGTTCGATATCAAGGGCTGCGTTGATATGGCGGTAGTAACCATCGCGATCAACAGCGTTGCGAGCGAAAACGCTAATTCCGAATTCGTGGACAAGTGCCGCGGCAGTATCATCTTGTGTTGAGAGCGGATTTGATGCACACAAAGCAATATCGGCTCCGCCTGCTTTTAACACGCGCATTAGGTTTGCTGTTTCTGTTGTCACGTGCATACATGCAGCGATACGTACACCAGCAAATGGTTGCGATTTTTCGAAACGTGCTCGAATTTGTGCGAGCACTGGCATGTTGCGTTCTGCCCACTCGATTCTCATGCGGCCTTGAACAGCAAGAGAAGCATCTGCAATGTCGTGCTTAGGAAGCGTCGAGGTCACTGGTGAGTTCATAAAAATTCTCCTTTTAGGTTGGTCTGTCAGCGTCGATACATTTGCGCTTACCTAATGGGTAGGGCTCTACAGTGTTAGGCGGCTAGGGTCATAGATTACTGCCCTAACCCTAAAAGGGTGAAGTTAGAAACTAACTTCTGATGGTGTGAAGTAGCCTCTCTTGAAGGAGTGCCATCTCCTCAGGGCTCTTGGCTTCAACATTTAGACGCAGAAGCGGCTCGGTATTTGATGGGCGAACATTAAACCACCATGTTGGACCATCGACGCTTAATCCATCGAGATGGTCAATGGTCACATCTGAGATCCCAGAAAAGGACTCTTCAATTTCGCGCATTTTAGCTCCGGCGTCATGGACTGTTGAATTAATTTCTCCACTTGCAACATACCGTTGATAAGGCTTGAGGAGTTGTGAGAGCGCAAGCTCACTTGATCCCAGAGCAGCGATCGCATGAAGTGCGGCAAGTGCTCCGGAGTCAGCGCACCAGAAATCCTTGAAATAGAAGTGTCCTGAATGTTCCCCGCCAAATACAGCCCCACTCTGGGCCATAAGCGCTTTGATGTACGAATGTCCCACGCGGCTTCGAAGTGGATGTCCACCATTTTCGAGGACAATCTCAGCAACTGAACGTGAGGAAATGAGGTTATAAATAATGTTTGAACCGGGATTTCTTTGAAGTTCTCGATGAGCGATCAAGGAGGTTAGATCTGATGGGTTAACAGTGTTTCCTTTCTCATCCACGAGAAAGCAACGATCTGCATCTCCGTCAAATGCAAGTCCTATATCCGCCTGATTTTTGATCACACTTGCCTGTAAATCGACAAGGTTCGCAGAATCAATTGGATTGGCTTCGTGGTTTGGAAACGTTCCATCTAATTCGAAATACATTGGTATGACCTCTGCATTTATGCCGGCAAATATAGCTGGAGCCGTAAAGCCAGCCATTCCATTACCTGCATCAATAACAATTTTTAGCCTTCTGATACCAGTGACATCTACAAGGCCAAGCAAATGCGATACATATTCTTGCAGCATGTCAGAGTGCTTTTCTAATCCGAGAGACCTGAAGGACATTGGAGATCCTTCGCGCATGAAATTTTCAATAACTTGTAATCCAGTTTCTTTTCCAACTGGGCGGGCACCACTGAGGCAGAGTTTTATTCCGTTATATGCAGCTGGGTTGTGGCTCGCCGTAAACATTGCACCCGGTAGGTTTAGTTTTCCAGAAGCGAAATAAAGCATATCTGTCGATGCTAATCCTATGCGGATAACATCTAGACCTTGTGAAGTAATCCCAGAAGAAAATGCCTCAGCAAGTTCTGGAGATGACGGACGCATATCTTCACCAACAACAACACTTGCTGGCTCACGTTCAATTTGAAGAAATCTTGCATAAGCCACACCTAAGGCAAAAGTAAAGTCAGCCGTCAATTCAGTTTCGACAAGCCCTCGAATGTCGTACGCCTTGAAAATATTTGGAAAAGTCATCTTATTTCACTAATTTCTCTAGAAAAAACGGCCATGTAGCAAAGAAGTTTAAGAAGGTACAGAGCGCAGATGGCCTCGGCGACCTACTGAGGCTTGAGGAATTGATGGGTGAGAAATTCCTGCGCCATCAGAGCTATTGGCAACCACTTCTCGAACAGCATCTGCGATGGCCATTAAATCATCATCAGAATGCTCCTGCTCGATCCCTTCGTTGGATTGCCTAATGACATTCCAGCCGTTCGGGACAGTCATTCGTTGCCCGTGTGTTTCACATAGATCGTAGGCATGTGGTTCTGAGTGAGTTGCTAAAGGGCCGAGCACTGCCGATGAATCAGCATAGTTATAGGTCAAAGTCATTGTGGCAAGAAGTCGGCAACTTGAACGCGAACATGCGCGTCCATATTTTGATTGCGAATTCATACTAGAGAGGTTAGTGGTTGGAGGCGTCAAAAGTTGGGATTGTCAGGGATTTAGGACGCGGATGTTTGCACTAGGAACTTCCGATCGAGTCAAGGTACTACCAGGAATCAGCGGGAAATATCCAGTGCCGCTTTGCGATGACAGAAGTGCTGCCCCATAAGTATCTTTACTGACTTTCGTCATAGAAACCGAGAGTACTGAATCGGGAACTCTCCAGAATCCAATATCGGAGCCTAAAATTCTACGCTTAATTGTTTTTCCGCTGGAAAGTTTTGCCGTAATGGATACGTCTATGGAGTCACCCGTAAAAATAAGTGTCGGATTCAGTCCCGTGACGCTTAGTGCGAAAGGCGAAAGTTTGGGAGCTGCCGTACTCCATGTGAAATCCTTCGCTCCGCGTGAGTAGACCGCAGCAACAATCGGTTGATCAGAATGAATTACCAAACCATAAAAAGTTGATGAAATATCAGGATCGATTGAGATGGTATTAACTACTCCACTTTTAATAGTTTCTTCATCCAGTCCAACGGGCGTAAATTTTCCATCATCTGAAACTACTTCAACACTAAAATTCGCATCCGAGTCTCCCGGAACGAGAACTCGCAATTCTTGAGGAATTCGGGATGCAATTTTCACAGCACGCGGAATAGCAGGAATAAATATGTCTTTCGATGATTCGATAGAAGAATTCACCATTTCACCGCCCAGGCTGCGAAGACCTTTGCCGCGTTCGTCAATTAGAAAAGAGTTCACTCGACCTGATCGCGGTGCAACGTGAATAACAATCTGAGTAGCACCAGGTGCAAGTGCATCAAGTGAAAGAGTTATGTAGGAATTATCAGAAACGGTGAAAACTTTTGAGAGTTCGGGTCCATTTTCGCTCCACACATTAATATCAATAATCGATTCACTCAGGCCGCTATTTACAAGTACCAGATGGCCACGAGTAGTTACATCAGAAGTGCCTCCAACAAACCACTGATTCGAAACTGGTGCGGTACAAATTGTTCCACCCGTCCAGTTGCCGGCCTTGCTTTGCCACACAACGGGAGAGATGCCTTGCGCATCCACGAGAATTGGATTTTTTATAACTTTAAAACGCGTCATGCGCATTGGAATGAACTTTGAGGAATTTGACCCTACAGTTCGAAATTTCACTGATCTCTTTTGAATTGAAATCTGAGATGTAAGGCCGGGCAAGGTTGGAGGGCACACCACTGCTGGGAAATTTTCCGAGAATTGCTCTTTTGAAGCTACTCCCGCGAGAAGGTTTGCGAGTATTAGTGTGACTGTAGTCAGCGCTACAACTGAAAAGAAACGTTGAAACTTCATGTCAATTCCTTTTCCGAAATTTCACGCTTGCGTCGACCCGAAGGTGCTGCCAAAACGAGAACGAGAACGATGAGAACAAGTTGCAACGAAAGAAAGCCGCGACGAATAGTCCCATCGTGCACTAATGAGATTTCTCCTTTTTCTTCAACTCTGAACGTGGTCAAGCCATTACGATCTTGGGAACGTTCTAAGCGCACACCATTTTGAAAAATTTGCCACGAGCGACTGTAGGTATCTGTTAATAAAATTGTTCCAGGGCCTGGAACATTAGTTCTCGCCCCAACATCACTACTCTCAAGTGGGAAAGAGTCCCCTGACCGTGAAATATAAATGAGACGGCCGAGCGCCCCGGAGACTCGCCAAACAACACCTGCCGATGTGGAAGAAGCTCGGGCGAAGCCTCCAAGACCATCAATAGTTTGAATCAGTTCTCTATTCTCACTATTTTTCACAAATAAATACTTGATTCCAAAACGTGCGAGTGTTTTTGAGCTGCTGATGCCAGTTCCGTCAACCAATTCTCGCACTGCTTTAGTAATTTCCTCCGTTTCGACTGGAGCCAAGTCCGGTTCACCTAGGAATGCATCGTGGCCACGAGTTATGTAGTACTGCAAATTTACCCGGCCGTTGGAATTAACTTCACGCAAGACTACTGTTTTTGAACCAGCTTCTGCACCCAGAAATGCGGGTAAAACTGTTTGAGATGTCGCACGAACAGGAGAATCTGAGCCTGCAGTAACAACCCAAAAGATTGAAGTTATCGAATAAAAAACAGTGGCGATGGTGAGGCTTAAAGCCAGCATGTGTCGGAAATGGAAATTTGTAACTACTAAAATTTCACGTAATCGATCCAAGATTATTACACCGGTAATAATTGCGGCCAATGTTGCGCAAGCGATAAGACTTCCAACCCACACTCGTGTTGGCGTTGATGAGCCGTTGCCAGTAATTGTGAGTGATCCAAGAATCACGGAAAGTCCGAGTGCCCCAAATCCGAATTCAGCAACGGCTTTAGCTCTAGTGCGTGAGAACAGTCCGATAATTATGAGGGCGGTAAACGGAGCAACGATCCACCAGGGCACCGAACCGGCTCCTCCAGGATTGGCGATCATTGCTAAACGAAATCCACCGCCAGAAGTAGCGATGCCAGGCTCTAGAAGAATTCCCGATAGTGGAGAAAGAATCTTAAAACTCCAAGGAATGAGTACCAAGAATGGCACGAGTAAAAGTACTAATCGTTTTACTATACGAATACGAAAAATACTTTGCTCGCCATCAACCAAAAATTCTCTATAGTCCAAAGCGACTTTCACTGTAGTCAAACTAAGCAGGAGAATCATAGAAAGTGTGCTGAACGAAAATAGGACTGAGAGCAGCAAGGAATAAGCAAATAACTTTCTCCATGAAACTCTCTCGATACTCGACCATTGGCTGGATGCAATCGCGAGAAATGGAAGCAGGAGCAAAACAGCCAGAGTTCCGATTCGACCAGAATTAATACTTGCAATCGAAACGGGAGAAATGGCATAAAGAAAACTCGCACCGACCCTCAGAGGTTCGTGAGGGGTAATTCGAGAAAAAGCTCGGTAACTCGAAAGCATAAAAAATAGTGGAGCAAAAAATATTCCGAGGGTGATCAATAAAGAGGCTTTTCCTAAGAGAACTGTCGCTAGGGAGGCAAGTACCGCAATCCACGGTGGGGCGGCGCTTTCGCTTCCCATACCGACTTGATGCCACGATTCGAAATAAGTACTCCATAAATCTCGCGCACCCGAAGGGGTTGCAGGAAGACTTCCACCCACTAGATTTCCAAATCTATTTCGTGACCACGCGAGGAGCACAAGCATCATTATTGAGCCAGCTATTACTTTGGGTTTCCTAAAAATTGAGCGCCAACGAGGAGAATCCACTGGGCTTAGAAGATCTTCATCATCTGTTATAACTTCATCAACACTGACTTTCTCGCGAGCGACTGGAAGAACTGCCAATCGAATTGAATCAAATAATCTCTCGATACTTTGGCGAATTTGTTTCCGTCGAGGTGGAATAAATTCTTTAACCACACGGGCAGATATAAGCCTATGTTTTCGTCGAAATTTTCTAGCACTAATAAGTTCACGAGGATGGATAACTAAAGTGATGATTGCAAGGATTTCATCGCTTGCATAACCAGGCAATTTTGCGACTAAATACGCAATCGAACGAGCAATTGAAGAACCAAGTAACTGCAGAAATAACCACGGCAACATCCACCAGGTTGAATTTGCTAGAAGTACGTATGCAGCATTGCGTCGATCCAGCAAAAGCGGACGGTGCAAAAATGCATTAGCAACATCAATTGGTCGGCGTTCCGAGGCAGATGCTTCCGCGTGAAAAGCTTTCGCTTCAGAAACTGCAATGACGGAATGTCCTGCAACTCTTACGCGCCAACCAAAATCCACATCATCTCGGAAAAGTGAAAGGTTGTGATCAAAGCCCCCAAGATCCTCAAAAACATCACGTCGAATAAGGGCTCCCGCTGTACTTACGGCAAGAACTTCATGTACACCGTCGCGTTGTCCTTGGTCGTACTCGTGTTGTTCAAGGCCCGTCCAGCGAGCGCCATCAGAAGCGATACTGATACCGATTTCAAGTAGATGCGAACGATCATGCCAACCTAAAATTTTAGGACCGGCCATTACTACTTGAGGACGATCTTCTACAGCGTTAATTAATTGCTCAAGAGCATCAGAGGCCATGACGCAGTCATCGTGCAAAATCCATAACCATTCGTTCTCACGATTTTCATTCTCTTCCAGTGACTGCGTTGCAATCCAAACCGCATCACCAAAACCAACTTCCCTCTCGAGTTCAAGGCACGAAAGGCGCGCAGTTGTGAGAAGTTTTTTCGAAGAATCTGTCGAACCTGTATCGACTGCCAAAATATCGTCGAAGTGGCGACTCTGTGACATCAGCGATGCAACAACTTCTGGAAGCCAGCGCGCACCATCATGCACGACCAAGATTGCACTCACATGCAGTGCGCTCTTCGTGGCTTTTTCAGCCATCAAAGTCAAACCTTAAGCTGGGCGACGCTTTAAGCGACGGCGTTCTCGTTCTGAAAGACCGCCCCAAATTCCAAATCTTTCATCATGTGCAAGTGCGTATTCCAAACACTGTGAGCGAACATCACATGAAAGACAGACTCTCTTAGCTTCACGTGTTGAGCCACCTTTTTCTGGAAAGAAAGCTTCTGGGTCTGTTTGTGCACACAGAGCTCGTTCTTGCCATGAAAGTTCAACTGTGTCGCCGGAGGCAAGCACAATGGTTGGGCCTGTTCCCATGCCACCTGGGTGTTGGGACGCGGCCGGCTTAGATTCTTGTGGGCGGATCGGCATATCCGATTCTCCTTTAAACATCGCGCTAATTCCCGATTGGAATACACGTCTATGAGTGAATTACACGCTTGTAATCCCTTTAAGTCAAGTCCTAGAGGGAAAAATATTGGGGGGCTAATGCCCTAAAGAGGCGAAATGCTCATTTTCCACGCATAAAAACGAGCCTCAATTACAGGTTGAGGGGCTCGATGAGGTCATTTGCGCAATAACTGCGCGTGAAATGCGAATTTTTTGGGATGGTCGTCCCTGGTGCTACATAGCATTGTTGAAGCACCGCTCCACTTTCGATAGTGACAGCCGCACCGATGATGCTGGAATCAATGCGTACCTGCGAACCAATAAGTGAATCAGATCCGATACATGTACCACCTGTGAGAAGCGCAGTTGAATCAATTTCAACATTATTCATGGCTTTAAAATCGCCGTTGACATAATCAATTGAGCCTTGAAGTAAAGCGCGAGGAGTTCCAATGTCTAACCAATAGGAATCTTCAACATACCCAAAAACTTTCTTACCTTCGCTGACGAGCTTTGGAAAAACATCTCGTTCGATACTCACAACTTGATTGCTCTGAATTGCATCAATCACTCGAGAATTAAAAACATAACATCCGGCATTAATTGTATTTGTGATTGGATTTTCCATTTTCTCAAGAAAATCTTTGACTCGGCCGTTCGAGTCAATCGGAACACAACCATATGCACGTGCATCAGCCACATGAGTTAGATGTAAAGTCACATCAGCTTTATTTTTTATGTGGAATCTAATTTGCTGTGATAAGTCATGTCTACTTAATACATCACCATTAAGAACAACAATCGTTTCATCTCCTTCAAGGAGTTGCGCCGCATTTCGTATCGCCCCGCCAGTTCCAAGAGGAGACTCTTCGACTGCATAACTTAATTGCATTCCGAATCGGGAGCCATCACCAAAGTATGGTGTGAATGTTTCTGATAAATATGATGTTGCTAGGACAACTCGGCTTATTCCAGCTTTTTTAGCCATTTCAAGTTGATGTTCTGTCACCGGAATGCCGGCAATAGGCAACATAGGTTTGGGAGTATCACGCGTAAGTGGTGCTAGGCGCGTTCCAAATCCTCCGACCAATAAAATCCCAACGGTCATGGACTAAGAAGCCGTCTGATTCAATCGAGCGAGCGCTTGATTTATTTGAGCATCGGTTGCTGTCAATGCCACACGAATGTGTTTGGCTCCAGAAGATCCATAAAAAGATCCAGGAGTTGCCAATATGCCCAAGTTTGCCAACCAATCAACTGATTCCCATGAATCTTCATCGCGCGTACACCAGATGTATAGACCTGCGTGAGACTCATCAATTCTAAAACCATGGCGAATAAGGGCGGGGGTAAGGGCTTCTCGCCGTGCGTTATATCGATCTCGCTGCTCTTGAACATGAGTGCTGTCAGAAAGGGCGGCAATCATTGCAAGTTGGATTGGAAGAGCAACCATCATTCCGGCATGTTTACGAACTTCACGAATTTTCGCGATGAGATCGCTATCGCCAATAACAAATCCTGCTCGATATCCCGCCAACGAGGAACGCTTTGAAAGCGAATGAACAGCCAATATATTTTGGTTATTGCCTTCCGTTAGAGAGAGAATGGAAAATGGAGTCTTGTCATACCCAAATTCGAGATAGCACTCATCACACGCGAGTACTGTCTTATTTTTGCGGGAATACGAAATTGCTTCAAGCAGTTCTGCGCGTGTGTGAACTCTTCCCGTTGGATTTGAAGGAGTGTTGACCCAGGCAAGATCAGCTACTGGCCACTGTGAGGCATCAAAATCAACTGGGATGCTTATAGCCTTCGCCATCATGGCTCCGACGTTATACGTTGGATAGGCAATTTCGGGAAATAAAACTTTTCTTGATTCCAGAAAAGTTGGTAACCACGCTACGAATTCCTTGGAACCGATGAGCGGCAAGACATCAAAATCTCCCGTCGCACCCAACGTGTTTTTTGCCCAAGTATGAATACTTTCGCGCAATTGCGGGGTTCCAGCAGTAAGTGGATAACTAGGTGAATTAGATGCGTTCTTCAGTGCATCTTGGATAAATTCTGGAGTTGGATCTACTGGTGTTCCTTGTGAGAGGTCAATAATTCCATCTGGATGATTACGAGCTTTCGCTCCAAAAGGGGCGAGTGCATCCCATGGGAAATCAGGGAGCTTCAGGGTATGAGCCTTACTCGCTCTTTGTTGGAATTGCGACTACATCTTCATGGTCACGATGTGTTGGACCAATCTTGGCAGCGCCACCTGGTGAACCAAGTTCAACAAAAAATTCGTCGTTAACTTTTTTGTAGTCTTTCCAGACCGGTGGAATATCATCTTCGTAATAAATTGCCTCGACAGGGCACACAGGTTCACATGCTCCACAATCCACGCATTCATCAGGCTGTATGTACAGCATGCGATCGCCCTCGTAAATACAGTCCACTGGACATTCTTCGATGCAGGATTTGTCCTTTACATCGATGCATGGTTCTGCAATCACATAAGTCACGAGCTAGCCTCCAGATGCCGGTAGGTGGTCAATTCTAGGTGTCATTCTAAGCACACCGCCATTCGTGTCGCGATATTAGTAGGGGCGATTATCGTTGGGGTATGGGATCTCACACTGAGTCAGGCCTGGGTGCGCATGTGGGCAAACGCATCACTATCCGTCTCCATGAAGACTCGGGCGGTTTTCGAGACATCGTTGGTGTCTTGGAATCTGAGACCACCCTTCGTAATAAGCACAATGAAATTATCGAATTTTCTCCTTCTGATATCGCCATCTCACGAGTGATCAAAGAACTTCCCACTCGTGCAGGAACTGGCGCACCACTCTCCCATCGTATTCATGAGATAGAAGATATCTGCATGCGCACATGGCCTCCTACGAAAATAGAGTCACTAGGTAAATGGCAGATGCGGACCAGTGGCAAATTCACAATGCGTGCCAACTCTGTCTTGCCCCAAGGCGCCGCTCCGTATGGTCAACCAGGGTGCGATATCGAGCAAGCAATTATTAAAGTCATCGAACATTACAAAAAAGAAAATCTGACGCCTATTTTTCATTTACCCTTACCCACCTATAGCGCTCTCGACTCTGCACTTGAAAAACTTGGCTGGAAAGAACGAGTGCGCGCCCATGTCATGGTTGCAGACATAACGAATTTTCACGTAAATCTCCCTTCGGGTTTTGAGATGAACACATCCAGCGAATTTGATGAATCGTGGCTTGAAGTGCAAGATGACCACGGAGTGGCAGAAATTATGCGTTCATATCCGGCGCTCTATTCATCAATTTCAAAAAATGGCACGATTGTTGCTGTGGGGCGAACGGCACAATGCGAAAAGTGGACATCCCTCGCTCGAATTTATGTAGCACCAGAGATGAGAGGTATGGGGCTGGGAAAAGCCATTGTATCCGAATTGCTTAATTCAGCCGCTGCACACAGTGCTACGCAAGCTGTTCTGCAAGTTGATTCAAATAACCAAGGGGCGATTGCTTTATATGAATCCTTAGGATTTCGATTTCATCATGAATACATCTTTCGTGCTCATCTCACTTCGCTAGATATATTAGAAGAGGAATGCTGCTAGTGCTCTCTCTATACAACACTCAAACGCGCACTGTTGACCAAGTTACTACTCAATCTGATGGATCAGTTGCAATCTACTGTTGCGGACCTACGGTCTATCGAGACGCCCACGTTGGAAATATGCGAACTTTTCTCCTGGGAGATCTTGTCACTCGTGCAATTCGTGCTACCGGCAAGAACGTGAAAATAATTCAAAACATTACAGATGTCGGCCATATGTCTGAAGATCTCAATGAAGATAAAATGTTGTTGCAGTCTCAGGCGGAATCAATAGATCCATTTGCAGTTGCACGAAAATATGAAGAGAAATTTCATGGCGATTTGGCATTGCTCAATATTGAATCTGCACAGTCATACCCTCGGGCAAGTGAATCTATAGAACTGATGCACGCTCTGATTTCTCAATTAATTTCACAGGGCAATGCCTATGTCGGCGACGATAAGAGCGTCTATTTTAGCGCTCAATCATTTGAAAGTTACGGCGCGATTAGCGGTAACCGCTTAGATGCACTCAAACCTGGCCATCGATACGAATTTACTGAGGGTGGAGCGAAACGTTTTCATGCCGATTGGGCCCTATGGAAATTTGCTGGTACTCGTACGAAAATGATTTGGGATTCACCTTGGGGACCAGGTTTTCCAGGGTGGCACATTGAATGTTCTGCGATGTCGCTACATTTCTTAGGACCGAAAATAAATGTTCATATTGGAGGCATAGACCTGCGCTTTCCACATCATGAAAACGAAAGGGCTCAGACCAATTCAATAACCGGCGGTGAAAGTGTTGACCTGTGGCTCCACGGTGAACACCTACTTTTTGAAGGTCGAAAGATGTCGAAAAGTGCAGGAAATGTTGTACTCGTGAGCGATCTTTTAGAACGCGGAATAGATCCACTTTCACTCAGGTTATGTTTTTTAGAGAATAGATACCGATCGCAGATGGATCTTTCTTGGGATTCAATTAAAGCTGCTCAAGTAACAATAAAACGCTGGCGCAAAAAATTGCAAGAATGGGGGCCTGACGCGCCAATTTTGCAAGACCAAGAAATATTGAAAGCAGTAATGACTGATTTAGATATGCCTCGAGTAATTTCCCGTCTTCGAGTCGTTGAAAAAGATAGTGAGATTTCTCCAATCGAAAAAGTGGGAATTTTCAAATATGCCGAACAATTAATTGCTCTTGACCTTTTACGAGGTGAAATAGCCGCCGAATTGCCACAGGAAGCACATGAGTTACTTGCGGCCCGTGAAATCGCACGAAGTGAGAAAAATTGGAAACTCAGTGATGAACTTCGCGAAAAACTCGAAAACTTTGGACTCGAGATAAAAGATTTGCCTCAGTCTCAAGAGTGGCAGTGGCGCTAGGCTGGGAAGAAAATCAAAATTACTAATAGAAACACTCCGAGAAATACAAGTGCTGCCCCTTGCGGGTTACCTTGAATGAGAAGTTCGTTGCCCACTCCAAGAGATGCTCCCTTTATTATGGGAAGCAGCCATCCAGCAACTGCAATTGCTTTATAGCGGCGTAGTCCGAAAAATCTTCCTACGGCCCACACGGTTAACGCACTGCCAATAATCGCGAACATGACTCCTAATGGAGGCAAAATAAGGTGTAAAAAAATTGCAGCAATTCCTGCAAAGGCTCCGGCAATGAGGGCATAAATTGATTTCACTTAGATCTGAATTCCTGCAAATAAATCTAATTCTCGCCCATTGTCATCAAATGGTGCGCTCTTGACCCCACGAACAAGGCTGTAGTACTCGTGTCCCCAAATTTCCAGGCCAAGATTGTTTGAGAGTGCGAAAAAGGGTCCATCCAAAGCTATCTGGGTTGCATGTGCTTTCATTGCATCCATTTTTGCATGGACATATTCGTTTCCATCAATGACTGAAGTAACGAGTTCGTCATCTTTGGCAAATGGAATGTCATCAATGCTCTCAGCACCAAAAAAATCTGAACCAATTTCTTTCATCTTTTCCATCCCAGCAGCTAGAACAGATTTCGGCATCGCGTTCCAGTAGATTTTCTGAATTGCCCAATCTGATAATTCTGCGGCTCTCATGGCAACTCGATGAGCCTGAATATGGTCAGGGTGTCCGTAACCACCAAATTCATCATATGTAATCAAGACGTGCGGCTTTATTTCCTCGATTACGTCAACAAGCAGAGTTGCTGCTGCATCGACATCAGCTTGCCAAAAAACATCGGGCCGCTCGTTTTGAGGCGAACCCATCATGCCGCTATCTCTAAACACGGTACTTCCTTGGCCAAGAAAACGATGATCAGTAACACCAAGCATTTTCATTGCTTCTGCCAGTTCGAGCTCTCGATGCGCCCCTAGTAGATCGTTGTGTGCACTTGCTAAATGAGAGAGGTCTGAGACTAAAACTTCACCCTCTTCGCCTCGAGTACACGTCATGAGTGTGACATCAGCCCCAAGTGCTGCGTACATGGCCATGGTCGCACCGTTGTTAATAGTTTCATCATCTGGATGTGCATGTACTAAAAGCATTCGATAGCCGGAGTAGTTCTTAGTCATTAGTACACCGGTAACGATGGATCAATTTGTTTTACCCACGCCACCACTCCGCCGCTCACGTGTGTTGCACCAGCAAAGCCAGCATTTTTAAGAATTGCTAGACACTCGGCAGATCGAACACCTGATTTGCAATGAAGAATTATGGGCTTATCTTGCGGCAATTGCGAAAGCGCGCTTCCGTCAAGAAAGCCTTGCTTTGGAATCAAAATTGAATTAGGAATACGAACTATTTCGAATTCACTTGGCTCGCGAACGTCAATGAGAAGGAAATCCTCATTCTTGTCCATTTTTTCTTTTAATTCTTTGACTGAGATTGTCGAGTCCTTTACTGCGAGTTCGGCTTCATTAGAAAGAACTCCGCAAAAGGCTTCGTAGTCAGGAAGCAAGTCTCGTTGAGTTGCGTTCTCGCTACACAAGGGACAATTGGGATCCTTGCGAACTTTTATTTTACGATAACTCATATCAAGCGCGTCATAAATCATCAGTGATCCAACTAGTGGATCACCGATACCGGTAATAACTTTAATTGCTTCTGTTGTTTGAATCGATCCAATGGAAGCACACAAAACACCGAGTACTCCTCCTTCAGCGCAGCTTGGCACCATTCCAGGTGGCGGTGGCTCCGGGTAAAGGCATCGGTAACACGGGCCATACTCTGCCCAAAAAACACTCGCCTGACCATCAAAGCGATATATCGAACCCCAGACATAAGGCTTCTTGAGAAGAACGCATGCATCATTTACTAAGTAGCGAGTAGCGAAATTATCTGTACCGTCAACAATGATGTCGTATTGCGAAAATATATCCATAACATTGTCTACATCAAGTCTTATTTCATGGGTGATGACTTTTACAAATGGATTTATTTCTGCAATTTTCTCTTTTGCGCTTTGAGCTTTGCTTTTCCCAATATCGCTCTGCCCATGAATAATTTGGCGCTGCAGGTTAGATTCATCAACAGTGTCGAATTCAACAATTCCCAAAGTGCCCACGCCTGCCGCTGCTAAATACATCAATGCGGGAGAACCCAATCCACCGGCTCCAACGCATAAGACTTTGGCATTCATCAAGCGTTGTTGACCAGCCATTGCAAGATCGGGAATTATCAGGTGACGGCTATAGCGTCGAACTTCATCAACAGTTAACGCAGGACCTGGTGAAACGAGCGCTGGAATTTTCATAGACCATCCTGTAATCAATAGAGTCATATTCTGCCGTAGTGGTCGCAGTGCTGCCAACTTGATATAGATGTGCAGGTGCTACTGGCGTAATTGCAAGGATTTGGCTTACGATTACGCCAATGACTACTTTCCAAGGTGCCCGTGATAACAAGGTACGACTCCCTCGTGATGAACGTCGAGCCATATTGCTCTCTGCCGCGCTTGAAGTATTCACTGTCGCTGGCTATCACTCGGCAGCGATGGATGAAATTGCAGATCGTGCAGGAGTGAGTAAGCCTGTCCTTTATCAACATTTCCCATCAAAACTAGAGCTTTATCTTGCCGTTCTTGACTTGCATATTGATTCTCTCGTTTTTGAAATTCAAAAAGCAATCGCGTCTACTCCAGATAATGCCAATCGAGTTCGTGCAACCGTTGATGCTTATTTCAATTTTATTGAGAGCGAAGGTGAAGCTTTCCGCCTGCTCTTTGAAAGTGATATGAGTGTCGAACCTGCAGTGCGCGAAAGACTTAACAGAATGACGTATGACTGCGCAGCTGCGGTCAGCGCAATTATTTCTTTGGATACGGGTCTTCCTCAAGAAGCCGCAATGTTGCTTGGAGTCGGATTGATTGGTTGCGCACAAGTCACAGCGCGTCATTGGCTAGATCGGGACAGCAAGCTAACCCGTCAACAAGCGGTAGATCTCGTTGAAAATCTAATGTGGCGAGGAATTTCAGGGTTTCCCCGCACCTAATCTGGGAATCTCCCCCATTAAATACTCTGTAGGATTAGCGATATGAGTACAAAGAAGAATGATCCTTCACACAAAGTTCAGGTTCGCATATCAATATCGCATGCATCGGGAGACCTCTCCTTCGAATCTGCGTTGAGTGCCACAGATATTCAAGGCGCAGTCGGTGCAGCACTTTCCAGTGGTGAAGCGCTTACGCTAGAAGACATTCGTGGGCACCTAATTATTGTTCCAGCAGGAAAAATTGGCTTCGTTGAAATTGGCGAGCAAACCGATCGTCGTGTCGGTTTTGGCGCTAACTAAGTGACGCTTTCTTTCTCTGATCTGCCCCTGCGCGCAGAAACAATTGCCGCGCTCAACGAGCACGGTTTCACTTCACCATTTCCCATTCAGGAAGCAGTCTTACCTATCGCACTTGCCGATGGGGATGTTATTGGACAAGCTAAAACCGGAACTGGAAAAACGCTTGCATTTGGAATTCCACTTATTGAACGAGTGATAGCACCGCAAGATGCCGAGTGGGAATCACTGGTTGCCAAAGGGTTACCGCAGGTATTAGTAGTTGTGCCAACTCGCGAATTATGCGTCCAGGTGGCAAAGGATATTGATGAACTGGCTACCAATCGTGGAATCAGAACTGTGGCTGTCTATGGTGGGCGCGCATTCGAACCTCAAATTGAAGCACTCCAAGCTGGAATTGAAATTGTTGTCGGTACTCCGGGACGGCTACTTGATTTACATCGCCAAGGGCAATTAAAGCTAAAAGAAGTTTCTCGACTCGTACTTGATGAAGCTGATGAAATGCTTGATCTGGGTTTCTTACCTGATGTCGAAAAAATATTTACTGGGACCCCTAATCGCAAACAAACGATGTTGTTTTCCGCGACTATGCCTGGAGATATCGTTAATTTGGCACGCCGTTTCATGAACCAGCCAGTTCATATTCGCACTCAAGATAATGAGGATGAGGGCGCCGTAGTTTCGCGAATTGAGCAGCACGTGTATCGAGCTCACGCAATGGATAAAATTGAAATGCTTGCCCGAATTTTGCAGGCCGAGGGTCGCGGACCAACCATTGTTTTTTGCCGTACTAAGCGAACATGCCAAAAGACTGCAGATGATCTAGCAGAACGCGGATTTAGATCAGCGACAATTCATGGTGACTTAGGTCAAGGGGCGCGTGAGAAAGCGCTCAATGATTTCAAAGCTGGTAAATCTGACGTACTTGTCGCTACCGATGTTGCTGCTCGAGGTATCGATATAGATGGCATCACGCACGTTATTAATTACCAATGTCCTGAAGATGAGAAAACATATGTTCACCGCATCGGTAGAACTGCGCGCGCAGGAGCAGCTGGAATCGCTGTGACATTCGTTGATTGGGATGAGCTCGCACGATGGAAAATGATTGATACGGCACTCGGTTTAGGTTTAGCGGAACCAGAGGAAACGTATTCTTCTTCAGACCACCTTTTTGAAGTGATGCGCATTCCGCTAGGGTCAACAGGTCGTCTCGTAAAGGCAAAACCTGCAATCCAGGAGAGCGCTGGTGCAGAAAAGAACTCAAGTCGTCCGGAGCGAAGAACTGCGAAAGTTGTTGAAAAACCTCAAGCACAAAGAACCCCTCGTGAACGAACACGAACAAAGAAATTCAAATCAGAGTAAAGCTCTAATTTTGGATAAATGCTTTTATGGCATCAACGAGCATCTGTACTGCGATAGCTGCGAGCAATAGTCCGGCAATACTTGCGACTAATTGCACGCCAGCATCCTTTATGACTTTCAAAATACTCGTCGACGCCATCAACGTCAGAGCAATTGCAACATGTACCGCAATTACGGCAATTGCTAATCCAACTCCCTGGCCAACATTTTCTATTTTTTGAACGAAAATCATTGTGGCCACAATTGCGCCAGGACCAGCCAAAAGTGGAGTCCCAAGGGGAACTAGCGCAATATTTTTACTTGAGCTCTTACTTTCATCGGTAGCCTCACCAGTGAGTAACTGTAAGGAAACAAGTAAAAGTAATAGCCCACCTGCAGCTTGTAACGACTCAAGTGAAATATTCATATAATTCAAAACGAATCTTCCGAAAAGCGCAAAGCTTGTAATAATAATAAAAGAAACGCTAGCTCCCTGCCAAGCAAGTCGGCGCATCATCTTGGGGGACTTGCCACTTGCTAGCCCAAGAAAAAGTGGCGTCGCACCTGGCGGGTCAAGAATGACAAAGAGCGTAACAAAAGCCTGTGCAGCAAAAGTTACTGCCGATGCTTGGGCGAGATTCATTTCCGAACGACCCTTCGTTCATTTGCCATTGATTCCAAGTGAGCCCATTGTGCTGGATCTGTCAGGTTTTCACCTAGTGCATTGAGTTTGCCGGTACCGTGATAATCACTCGAGCCAGTCATTACGAGATTAAGTTCGGCCGCTATCTTTCGCAACTGATCTCGCTCTTGCATGGTTTGATCACGGTGATCTACCTCTATTCCATTGAGTCCTGCCTCTTTCATCGGTAAGAAATCTTCGCTAGCAAGTATTTCTCCACGGTGAGTGGCAAATGGATGGGCAATGACTGCTACTCCCCCGGCGGCTCTAATTAATTTAATTGCCTCAACCGGAGTAGGCGCGAGATGTGAAACATAAAAAGGAGAATTATTGTTGAGCAGATCCAAAAATGCCTCATCCCGACTTTTTACAATTCCAGCTTTTACAAGTGCGTCAGCAAGATGTGGCCGCCCAAGAGTTGCACCTTCAGGCACTACGGATTCAACATCTGCAAAAGTAATCTTGTAACCAGCTTCGCGAAGCAACTCAATCATTTTATGCATTCGAGGAATACGACCATCTCGTGTATTTTCTAGCGCTTCTTGCATTGGCTGATTAGTGCCATCAAAGAGAAGCCCGAGCATATGAACGCTGAGACCGTCATTTGTTAAGCAAGAGATTTCAGCACCAAGTACTAGATCTAAACCAGGGCGCAATGCATCTATAGCGGCTTGCCAGCCTGACGTTGTGTCGTGATCGGTGAGTGCAAGAACTGAAATACCCTCAGAGAGAGCCTTATTAATTAAGTAATGGGGAGTGTCCGTACCATCACTACAGGTAGTGTGAGTATGCAAGTCAATCATGGGGTTAATTCTGCCTCAATTTTTTGTGGTCTTGTTCGCATGACAACCAAGACGCAACCAGTTAAAATCAAAATGATTCCTGGGATTACACCGGCAGGTGGACTCTGATCCAACCACCACATAGCAAGAACGGAACTCACTGGAACTTCGAAGAAAATAATGAGCGAAACAACAGCGGGGGAAACTCTTTTGAGCGCAGCATTAAACATTGAGTGCCCCAAGATTTGCGCTCCAACGATGAGTCCGATGACGATCCACCACTGACGAGTCGAGAAATGGAGGACTTGATAACCACCAAATATCGCCATAGGAAGTGCAGTTATCGCGCAAACAAAATAACAGACAGTTGTATAGCTAGTATTTTCCAAAGTTTGACGCGCGCGCGATCCCGCCATCATATAAATCGCCGCGAGGGCTGCAGAAACGAGCGCCGCAACATCTCCCATGAAAGATCTCACAGATATATGTAGATCGACCCCAGAGATTAGAAGCACTCCAAAAAAACTGACAACCATTCCAAGCCATGCACGTGATGGAATGTGGCCCCCTGTCATTCTGACAAAGAGGGCTGCAAATATTGGTTGAAGAGCGACCATCGCAGTTCCTGCAGCAACAGTGGTTAATCGCATTGCCAAGAAAAATCCGATGAAGTGAAGTGCCAGGATAAATCCGGCAAGAACGGCCCATCGTAACCCCGTGCGATCGGCTTTGTGGCGAAGTGCAAAAGGGAGAGTTACGATTGATCCACCTAAATTGCGCCAGAAAATCAACGTGGGAATTGGCATAGTGCTCAAAGCAATCAATGGTCCAGAAGTACCAATTCCAATAATTCCCACGCCTAATCGAATGAGATCGGGCCTGCTCGGAACTTCAATTTCTTGGGACATGAGGCAAAAGTATCTGCTTGTGTGCCCTAATGCGAAAGCGAGCAGTGCTCGTGAGCCGATACCCTTACCTCATGAGCGCAAACCACAACAATCGTGTGTTTCTCGCCCGTCTTGCAGGTACCGCAGTTTTTGACCCTAATGGCGATCCAGTAGGAAAGGTGAGAGATGCTGTCGCGACCCTTCGCGCAAATAATCAATCACCTCGAATTCTTGGCCTCGTAGTTGAGGTACCACTTCGACGACGTGTTTTTGTTCCCATTACACGTGTCACTTCTATTGAAAGTGGAACGGTAGTCATAACAGGGCTTCTCAACATGCGCCGTTTTGATACACGACCAGGTGAAATATTAGTTTTAGGTGAAATGCTTGATCGAACAGTGACTCTCATTGACAGTGATGAATCTGTCATTGTTGAAGATATGGGAATGGATCAAAATCGAACTGGAGATTGGTTAATTACCAAAGTTCATATTATGCGTCGAGGTCATGGGCTGCGTCGTAAAGGCGCAACCTCGACTGTGGCATGGGAAGAAGTAACAGGTTTTGCATTTGCAGAACTAAATCAAGGCGTAACAAATCTTCTTTCTACCTTAAGTAAATTACGTGCAGCAGATTTGGCTTCGGTCTTGCACGACCTTGCCCCAAAGCGTCGAGTTGAAATTGCACGCGCACTCGATGATGAGCGCCTTGCTGACGTCCTTGAAGAGATGGATGAAGCTGCACGAGTTGAACTTCTTGCCCAACTTGAAGGAGAAAGAGCTGCAGATGTGTTGGGTGAAATGGATCCAGATGATGCCGCAGATCTACTCCGTGAAGTAGGACAAGAACGCGCTGCAGCACTACTTGAGTTGATGGAACCAGAAGATGCTCAAGATGTTCGAAGACTGATGAATTACGAAGATTATTCTGCAGGCGGCATGATGACGACAGAACCAATTGTGATGACGGCAGATAACACAGTTGCTGATGCGCTTGCTGCAGTGCGTCAAAGCGAAATTTCTCCCGCACTTGCATCGCAAGTATTTATATGTCGTTCGCCATTAGAAACTCCAACTGGAAGATTTATTGGAATTGCGCACTATCAACGTCTCTTACGCGAGCCACCTGCAACATTGCTCGGCTCAATGGTCGACACTGACACTCAAGGGTTAAAGCCGGAAGCTTCACTGAACGAAGTGTCATCGTATTTAGCGAGTTATAACTTGCTCTCTGTTCCAGTTATTGATGGAAACGATCGGCTGCTTGGAGCTGTGACTGTTGATGACGTACTTGATCATCTACTTCCAGATAATTGGCGCCACGACCACCGCGATATGTCACTGACTGCAGAAGTATTAAATTCAGAGGAACTACGTAATGATCTAAGTAGGGAGGTCTAACAATGGCTCGTCATAATCGACTAGATACGCCTCGCGAGGCTCGTCGCTCATTGCGCCCAAACTATGATCCTGAGGCATTTGGCAGACTCTCAGAAAGATTTGCTCGTTTCCTTGGCACCGCTCGTTTCCTTGTTTACATGACTGTATTTGTTTTATTTTGGGTGACGTGGAATTCACTTGCGCCACGTGATTTGAGATTTGATGATTATCCCTTTATTTTCTTAACTTTGATTCTTTCGTTGCAAGCCTCATATGCTGCGCCGCTAATTTTGCTTGCGCAAAATCGTCAAGCTGATCGTGATCGAATTCAATTCAATGAAGACCGTGCGCGAAATGAACGCACAATTGCTGATACTGAATATCTTACTCGTGAACTTGCCAGCCTAAGAATTTCGCTAGGCGAAGTTGCCACTCGCGACTTCATGAGAAGCGAACTCTCGGATTTACGTAAAGAATTAGCAGAAGATTTACGTAGCAAGCCCAAGTCTGACACCGAGTAAGGATTTCTTCCGCACAATTATTTGATCGACAATTAATTCAATAGCAATTGCCGCGGGTGACTCTGGGAATTGCATTACCACTGGATTGCCCTCATCTCCTCCAGTACGAAGATCTGGACTAAAAGGAATTTTTCCAAGTAGGGCAACATCATTTCCAACTAATTCCGAAAGCCTGCGCGCCGTCTCTTCGCCTCCGCCAGTTCCAAATAGAGAAATGATGTCCCCACAATGTGGACATGGAAACTCTGACATATTTTCGATAACGCCGATGACGTGCTGTTTGATCTGATGCGCGATGCGTCCCGCGCGTTCAGCAACCTCAGCCGCGGCAATTTGAGGTGTGGTTACAACAAGAATTTCCGAAGCGGGAATCAATTGCCCTAGTGAAATTGCAAGGTCACCTGTTCCCGGTGGCAAATCAATCAGAAGCAAATCAAGATCTCCCCAGTATGCATCCGAAAGCAATTGTTCGAGCACTCGATGTAATAAAGGTCCTCTATACGCTACGGGGTCAGCACGATCAGGTTTGAACATTTCCATTGACACTGTTTTCACACCGAATGACTCCAGAGGAATAAACATCTGGTCAATTGCGGTAGGACGTTGACCAATGAGACCCATCAAACGTGGAATTGAATGTCCGTAAACATCCGCATCTAAAATTCCCACACGTAGCCCTTTTTTAGCTGCAGCGATTGCAAGATTGGCAGTAACTGATGATTTGCCTACTCCCCCTTTGCCAGATGCAATTCCAATGACCCGTGTCAGAGACTCGGGTTGGGCGAATGGAATAATTTTCTCTCTACCATTTCGTAAAATTGATTTTAAGTTTCCTCGTTGCTCTTCAGACATGACCCCAAAAGTCAGCACTACAGAATTAACGCCTTCTATAGAAGTCAAGGCGCTTGTAATATCACTTCGCAAGCGATCCTGCATTGGGCATCCAGAAATTGTAAGAAGTATTTTCAATGTTGCTATGCCTTCATTAAAAGCTACTGAGTCAACCATTCCCAAATCTGGGAGCGGGCGATGAATCTCAGGATCTTCAACTTTTGCTAAAGCAGCATTGATCTGATCAATCATTGTCATAAAAGATCTGGATCTATCTTGGCTTCAAACGTTTGGGGCTTATTCTCAACAACTTCGCCTTCATCGAGCGCATCTGCTAATTGCTTTTTAATAAATGTCTTCGGGTTAAGGTCTGTTGGTTTCAAATCTTCGAAACCAGGTCCAAGAGTTTCACGCAATTCAGTCGTTGCAATCTGGGAAAGTCCTCTAATTTTCTTAACTAACTTGGCCGCTTCTGCTGCTAGTTTTGGCATTCTTTCGGGACCAACAAGAATAAGTCCAAGAATGGCTAGGCCAATAAATTCCCCAGGGCCTATGTCGAAAAACATATTAATAGCCTACAGGCAACTCTGTACTAGTTCTTGCCAGCAACCAAGACCAGAGAGACTATGGTGGTCGTGGTTCCGCGCAGATACTTAACGCTCACGCGATCGCCCACACTCTTAGAACGCACATAGACGATTAGCTCTTCAGCAGAAGAGATCGTCTTGTTATCAAGACCAACAATCACATCACCTGCTTTGAGTCCAGCCTTTTGCGCAGGTCCGCCACTCATAATTGACCCTGAAACATTTGAAATTTTGGCACCTTCTCCAGTGAATCCCATATCGACACTGACGCCGATTACTGGATATGTGGCTTTGCCTGTCTTAATTAATTGCGAAGCCGTTTTGCGTGCTTGATTTATTGGGATTGCAAAACCCAAACCAATCGAGCCTGACTGAGTTGTCTGTGAAATACCAAGGGAGGCGATGGCGCTATTGACACCAATCACCGCTCCCGTTGAATCAACGAGTGGGCCTCCAGAATTTCCAGGATTCACCGCTGCATCAGTTTGAAGTGCATTAATAAATGAACTTGTACCGCCAGATTCTCCTGCTGTTACAGCTCTATCTTTTGCACTAATTATCCCAAGAGTGACTGTTCCAGAAAGACCTAGAGGAGATCCAACTGCAAGCACCGCATCTCCGACAGCAACTTTGTCGCTATCTCCAAATTGCATTGCCGGTAATTTGGTTGCGCTTATCTTTAGAACAGCTAAATCATACGCAGCATCTCGGCCAATTATTTTCCCTTTAAATTCAGTTCCATCATTTAGCGTGACTGTTATCGTTCCATCCGACGTGGCCGCATCTTGAACTACATGATTATTTGTCAGAATGTATCCATTTTCATCAATGATAAATCCTGATCCGGTTCCTCCACCTGTGGAAGTAACCGTTGAGATAGAAACGACTGATGGTAAAACTCGAGCTGCAATTCCGGCTACAGAATTTGGAGCTCGCTCGATTGAATTATTTACAGATACGAGATTGACTCGATGACCCAAAATGCCGCCATCAAAATTAACAATAGCGATACCGCCAAATACCCCAGCTGTCACTGCAATAGCTATAGCTCCGGTGGATGTTGATTTAGATTTCTTTAGGTTCCTCTTTTGTGAAGCTTCCCACCATGGCTGAGCAACCGTTGTGGAAAATTTATTCTTGTTTCGCTGGAAGAACGTCATAGGTATATCTTCCTATAACTTAGTAGCAAGCAACAAACCATCGGCGAGCGGAATAAGCGAGGTCACCCACTTTTCCTGCTGATTTCTAACCATTTTCCCAGCCTCACGTAGCGCAACAGTTCGAGGGTCTCGCTGAGCAGGGTCGGATACTTTGGATCCACCAAAAAAATCATCAATGACCATCACTCCACCGCTGCGAAGCATGCGATGAGTTTCGTCAATTGCAAATGCGAGGTCTTCAGGATTGTGACGCAGAATTACTAAGTCATAGGCACGATCAGTTAATTTTGTCATCACATCCATAACTGGATTTGTAATTAAGCGAAATCGGCTTTGAGCAATATCGGCATCCTGCATGGCAATGCGAGCGATGCGTGAATGTTCTACTTCATCATCGATGCTTGTGAGTGTGCCACTTGCGAGCATTCCATCGAGAACCCATAAGCTGCCGACTCCAGAGCCAGTCCCGACTTCGACAACGCTTTGCGCATAAATAAGGTGGGCGAGGTGGCGCAAGAATGCACCGACACCAGGCGAGCAATCTCGTGCACCTACTTCAACTCCGCGTGCCCGTGCTCGTAGTTTCACCTCATCTTCGGCAATAAAGAGTTCCGAGTAATTGTGCGGATCGGTATTTATCATAGGTTGGTAATCCAATCTATAAGTAGGCGCACTCCAAAGCCTGTACCGCCCTTTGGACTTTCTCCCGCATCACTTTCGCTGCGCGCCGCCCCAGCGATATCTAGATGAACCCAGCGTCGATCTCCAACAAATTTTTCTAAGAAGAGTGCGGCAGTCACAGAACCTGCAGAATAGTCTCCTTTATCTGCGGTGTGATTAAAATCTGCAATATCGCTTTCAAGTGCATCTTCATAATCATCTATAAGTGGCATGTGCCATAAGCGATCTCCAGAACGTTCGCCTACGGCCACAAGCGAACGTGCTAACGCTTTATCTCGCGTATACATCGCACCATATTGGCGACCCAGAGCAAGCGTTGCCGCGCCTGTTAATGTGGCAATGTCTACAAGGAAATCTGGGTTTAAAGTCAGATCCGCAAAAGCAAGACCATCGGCAAGGACGAGTCGTCCTTCTGCGTCCGTATTAATAACCTCGACAGTTGTTCCGCCAAAATGGGTAATAACATCACTTGGACGTTGCGATGTTCCGGAGAGTGCATTTTCTGCGCACATAAGTAATGCACTGACTTGAACATCTGGCTTTAAATCTGCCAATGCGCTGAGCACACTTAATATTGCAGCGGCTCCCGCCATGTCACTCTTCATTGCAGTCATCGTGTCGTATGGCCGCTTGAGAGAAATGCCACCTGTATCAAATGTAATCCCTTTACCAACAAGCACAATATGTTTTCTATTTTTCTTGACACCTTTAGGGACGTAACCAATTTGAATGAAACGTGGACCTGGATTTGGTGAGGAATTTCCAACTGCACGGAGCCCACCAAATTTATCTAGCCCCTTTCCCGCCAACACATTGATTGTAAGTTTCTTCTCTCTCGCAATTTTTTGAGCTTGCGATGCCATCCAAGCAGGGTTCTTAATGTTTGCTGGAGTATGAATTAAATTTCGAGCCATGCAAACAGCGTGGGCAATAATCTGCGCCTCTTCAATATTTCTAGAATCATTTGTTACGACAAAGAACTTGGGCTTTCCTTTCTTCGCATCACTTTTTTGATTCCATGTATAGGCACCAAGTACCATTGAAATTGCGTGGGCTTTAATCTCTAATTTATCTTTGGCACAAAGACTTACAACGTCAATGGATTTTTCACGTACTTTTCTTCCTATTGCAGCCCCTGCAAGTCGCAAGTCAGGTGTGGTCTTGTCCCCCACGCACGTGAGAAATATTCTTCCTGCCTTGGTTGCTTGCGCGCTGACAGGAATTTCAAATAGTTCGCCGGCTTTCCCCGATGGAGTAAAGAACGCCAACTCGTCCAGAAGATCTAACCCAAAGAAGGTTTCAACATTGGCAACAAGAGATGTTGGGCCAGTAAGAACCCATGATCCATCTTTTTCTTTGGCAAATCCGATAGAGATTACGTCACACGTTAAAATATTTTCGATACGCGGCCCACTGGCCATAACTGGAGAAAATTGCATAGCGCTCAGGCTAACTAAGAAAGTGCTAAATCCGCTTTATTTCTTAACGAGAGCTACTGCAGCATGCAGGGCTGCGCTGAGATTATTTGCCTCTTCGGCATTCATCTCAACTACAAGGCGACCGCCACCTTCCAAGGGAATTCGCATGACTAGGGAGCGAGCCTCTTTGGTAACTTCCATAGGACCATCACCAGTGCGAGGTTTCATAGCTGCCATCTGGAGACTCCTTTAGAATTTACGACCAAAGCCGCAAGGGGTGGGGTTAAGGGCTAAGTATCTCGCAGAAAGGGAACAATATGAAATCGGGCTACAGGCCTGCAATTGCGCTCAGGCGAGCCTTTCCTTGGGCGATCATGACAAGAATTGAACGCTCAGGCACGCCAAGACGTTGCGCAATCTCTAGCGCTGACATTGATTTCAAATAATGCATGGTCAGAATTATTCGTTCCTCTTCAGGCAGTGAGGCCAATACGTCATTGAGCGTTTGAGGCTGCGCATCGGAATTGCTCACGGGGCAAGATTACTCGGCTATCGGCCCAGCGAGGCCTATGCGATTGCAGATATTTACCTAAGAGTTCTTCTGAATCGCTGCAGTGAAATCAACACACCGAGGTAGATCGCAGGCTTGATAAGCGTAAAAATCACTCTTGGTGCATAAATAACTTCAGACCAATCAAATCGAGTCTCATTGGGGCTGACGGACACCAACTCAAAACGTCCTGTGCCTTGAATGATGGATCCAGTATGAAGCACCTCGCATAGAAAAGGAGGCGTCCAGGTAGTAACAACCATTGTGTCTACGATTCCAAAAAATCTAAAACGTGGATACCAGTGGTGGAGTGGTCCAGAGAAAGCGCTTATCTCGGTTCCGGGCCCATTCACAATTTGAGATGTCACAGTGACGCGAGTTTGCAACATCCAATTACTTTGTTGCTGCCAATCTGTAATGGCCTCCCACGCCTTATTTATTTCACAAGGTAGTGAGATCGAAAGAGCGATGGAATTATCAGCCATGACATTTCTCCAGTGCTTCTTCAACTGATGTGCACCAATGTAGAAGTTCGCGTTGACCTGGTTTAACGAACCCCTCAACTTCAAGATGATCAATGAGAGTTCTCAGTGGAGCATACAAACCAAATGGATCAAGAATGATGACTGGTTTTTGATGGAAATTGAGAAATCTTCCAACCCATATTTCAAAAAGCTCCTCAAGTGTTCCAAGTCCACCCGGTAATGCAATAAATGCTCCAGCGAGATCCTCAATTTTACCTTTGCGCTCTCGCATGGAATCAACAACGTGCAATTCATCGCTCTCTTTATCGGCAAATTCAATATCCACGAGTAACTGTGGAATCACGCCGATTGTATGGCCGCCCGTACTCCTCACGCCCTTGGCAACTGCTCCCATCATTGAGATATGACCGCCACCTGATACGAGATCCCAGTTTCGTCGACCGATGGCTTCGCCAAGTTCTCGAGCGAGGTCCTGATATTTCTGGGCGATGGTGGGTGAGGATGAGCAATAAACGGCTATACGCATAGTGCAAACAATAGGGGTTAGGCTTGGCACATGACGCAATCACAAGCTTCTGGCCACGCAATCGCAACTCTTTCTTCAAGTGGCGCGGTACTCGATGCATGGTTTCCGGAACCAACTTTGGGAGGCCTTGCCACGACCCAGCCTGCGGAACTCTTAAATCTTGTTGGCACTGATCAAGCGCGAGGTGTGACAAAAAAACTAGTTTCACTTGAAATCAATTTGGAAGCGCCACCTGCATCAGTGAGTGATGCCTACTTGCGATTACATCTTCTCTCCCACCGTTTAGTAAAGCCTCATGGATTATCACTCGATGGAATATTTGGAATATTAAATAATGTGGTATGGACATCTCATGGTCCATGTGAAGTCGAGAATTTTGAAACAACGCGAGCACGGATGCGGGCAGCGTATGGCCACATTACAGTTTTTGGAGTAGATAAATTTCCGCGAATGGTGGATTACGTTATCCCTTCTGGCGTGCGCATTGCAGATGCAGATCGCGTTCGATTAGGTGCACATCTGGCCGCAGGTACAACAGTCATGCACGAAGGTTTTGTAAATTTCAATGCGGGAACACTTGGCACTTCTATGGTGGAGGGTCGAATTTCTGCAGGCGTCGTTGTGGGAGACGGTAGCGATATTGGAGGAGGCGCATCCATCATGGGTACTCTCTCTGGAGGCGGGAAAGAAATTATCTCTATCGGAAAGGGAACTTTGCTTGGAGCAAATTCAGGACTTGGAATTTCCCTAGGCGATAACTGCGTTATTGAGGCAGGGACTTACATAACTGCTGCAGCAAAGGTTCGTCTGCCTGATGGAGATGTTGTAAAAGCTGCGACACTTTCTGGTGCGAATAATCTCTTGTTTCGTCGCAACTCAATAGATGGATCACTTGAAGTCGTGATGAAAACTGGGACGTGGGGTGGACTTAACTCCATTCTCCACTCTAATTAATAGAGAACCACGCTGAAGGAAGTTGCGTACGACTTCTAAAGGTTTCACCACGAATAACGATGGTTTTTCCGCTGGCTGACGTTGCGGAAATTCTTGCAACAGTGCCTGTCTCATTTTTCTTAAGAATCTCCAATCGCACGACATCTGAAAGCCCAAATGCTTTTGCAATCATTACTTGAGGCACTGTGCGTTTCCAGGTATAGAAACGCGGATTGATTTTTGGATCTAAACTTGACGGATCGCTCACGCTTACTAAATAAGGCTGGTCTGTTCCCCACGCATTTTTACTTGTTTCAGATTGGCCGCCTGAAGACGAAGAAAAATAGGCAGAAATTATATTTCCAGCATAGGTAATTGCTAGTCCATTATTGTCATCGAGTGCTGATGCCTGTACCGCCGATTTCCAAAGGAATCCATAATTTAATTCGGATTCCTTGGAGTATCCGACAAATGATTGATCCTTAATTGATGAATACAAATCGCAATCGCACGCATATTTATAATCACCGGCTTTATTGAGCGCATATGTTCTCGAGGCAATCACTTGGGCTTCAAGTGCGGCGCTTGGCCATGATGAAGACATCTCACTTATGCCCAAAAGGTATTCATCATGGAGCCGTACGGAATTAGTGATCTCCATCTTGTAACCGAGTAATCCTGCCTTTACTGATCTGACTTGAAATTGTCCATATCGGTAGACAACAGTCTTTCCTGCAATTTTTAATGAAAGAGTTGAAGGAGTGCCATCTAAATAACGAGTGCCAGACCATCGAACAGTCCACTCGCGATTTTGTGGAAGTGGCGTAACTGTTTTGCCACGAATTATTGAAGGAATAATTTGTGAACCAAGCTGAGAGAATGTGATTCCAGATTTCGACGTGAGAGTTGCTGTCGGTAGGACTCCTATTTGATCTTTAATATCTCCCACGAAAATTTGTACCACCGAATCCAAAGTTCCAGACTTCATTGTTGCCTCCGTAAGTAGATGTCCAACATTTACCCGAAGTGTTTGTGTATCTGGAACTGGTACTACTTGAACATCTTTGAAGTAGTAATTGATAATTGATGTCGAACTTTCACCTGCTAAAGCCATTGCTTTAGCACCAATTTGGCTTAAGCCGACACCATGACCATAACCAGAACCGCTAAAGGAGAATTCTTGAGGTGCGCTTTGGGCGTATGCAAGAGGTGCGACAATTGAAATAGTGACGATAATCAGAAAAGTTCTAAAGATCCTCATCGATCACTGCACTCTTTCCAAGATGCAAGAACTCTTGATACGCATCCACCACGACAGAAGGATTTCCCCTTTGTACAAGTGCGCCTTTATGAAGCCATGCCACGTCGTTGCATATTTCTTTAAGAGTTGCCATAGCGTGACTAACAAGAATAAGAGCGCGATCTTCACTACGTAATTCTTTAATTTTATTAAAACTCTTCTCTTTAAATGCTGCGTCGCCCGTGCTGAGCGCTTCATCCACAATCAAAATGTCAGGCTGCACGGTTGCCGCGACTGAGAACGCCAAACGTGCGTACATTCCAGAAGAATACGTACGCATCGGGGCATCGATGGCATCCCCGAGTTCGGCAAATTCAGCAATTTCGTCAAAGTGATACTCGATTTCTTTTCGAGACATTCCTGCAGCAAGTCCGCCAAGGTGAACATTTGCACGCCCAGACATTGCCGGATTAAAACCAACCCCCAGTGCTAAAAGTGTGCTCACGCTTCCAAAAACTTCTACTCGGCCTTTAGTTGGAGGTAAAATTCCTGCGATCACGCGCATGAGCGATGATTTTCCAGCGCCATTTGTTCCAATGACACCAAGAACTTGTCCATAGGCGATATCAAGATTGACGTCATTGAGAGCATGAACAGTTCGAGTCTGTTTTGTTCCACGTCCAAGAGATTTTACTCGAGCTTTTAAAGTTGGTCGTCTATCAATTGCGGTTGTATAGGTCAGACCGAGATGCTGAACTGAAACAGCTACCTCATTGCTTTTCGAATGTGAATTAGAGACGGACAGCGAACTCACGCTCCCTCGATAAAAAGAAATATGTACCGACAAGAAAGATTCCAAGAGCCCAAGCTAGACCTTGAAGCATGCTCGAAAGATGAGGCGGTTGGGCATGCACGATGCTTAAGGACCAAGACTCAAGAATTGTAAATAAGGGATTGAAATGTTCGAGTGTTCGTAATTGTGGCTTGAGCGCACTTGCTTCATAAAGAATAGGAGAGAGATATAAAAGAGTTCGAATCATGTATGGCAAAAAACTTGCGATATCTCTGAAATAAACGTTAATGGTTGATATGAGAATCGCTGCCCCCAGTGAAAATATCAGAGCAATGAGAATCACTGGAAATGCCCATAACATCGCCCATCCAAATGGAAGGCCAAGTACGGTTCTCATCACTATGAAAACCAAAAGTGTTGGAATGAATTTAATAAATGCAATCACAGTTGCTGATACTGGGAGCATAATTCTCGGAAATGCTGTATTAAGAATTAAACGCTGACCTGCAGTGACTGACTTAACTCCTCCAGTCAAACTATTGCTGACCAAGTAAAAGAGGAAAAGGCTGGCTGTGAGATGGCCATAACGCAGAGATCCACCAGATCCACCAATAATTACAATGAGTAAGAAGTAAACAGCGGAGAGCATTAATGGATTAAGGACTAGCCAGAGTTGGCCAAATAGTGAATCAAAATGTTGCTCACGTAATTCTGAGCGAGAGTATTCAGCAATAAAGGTTCTGCGAGACCACAATGACTTCCAATATTTACGAAGTGGTGGAAGCCCCGCTCGAAATGGCTCGTATACCTGTAACGGTACTCGGGGTTGCGCACTCATAGATGCAAGGTTACCCCAGCGAGATGGAATCTACTCCGCGTTTGGGACGAGAGTCCTCGGTGAAGTAAGGAATCCAACACCCCACGACATATGCATAGTTAGAAGTATGAAAGGCAAAATCAAAACCTGCACAAGAGACTTTCCAATTCGAATGGAAGCGGCAATGAGAAAAACAAGATAGATAGCCACGGGAATGTACAGAAGTGGTGAAATCACCACACCTAAGATAATTGAGAATAGCGATGCAAGGACTGCAAAGGGTGGCGCCAGATATCGGTAATTAACAGTGCCTTCGTGGCGCCGTGTTACTACTCGGCGCCAACGGCCATATTCGAAATACTGCTTTGCGAGCGCTTTAAAATCTGAACGTGGGCGGTAGATCACTTCAAGGGATGGGTCAAAATAGATCAACCCTCCTGCTTCGCGTAATCGGTGATTAAGTTCCCAATCCTGCGCTCGAGTGAAACGCTCATCAAAACCACCAACCTCATCGATTGCTTCACGCAAAAAAACTCCCAAGTACACGGTGTCTGAGGGTCCCGCTGTTCCGCCAGTGTGAAATCTTGAAGCGCCCACTCCTAAAGGACTTCGCATTGCCAGTGCAACAGCTTTTTCAAAAAGTGATTTGCCTTGCGCAGCCATTACTCCACCGACATTTACTGCTCCAGTTTCTTGCAAAGTTGCAACCGCGATACTTATGTAATTCCTTGGAATCTCTGCATGTGCATCTACGCGAACAATGATCGGCGAATTTGAAGCTGCTATAGCGAGATTTAGGCCAGCGGCGGTTCGCCCCGTTGGATTTGCTACAAGTCGCACACGTTTATCTGATCTACTCAGGCTTTGGGCAACCTCATCTGTCTTATCTGTCGACGGACCCAGAGCGAGAATTACCTCAGAATTTCCTGGGTAATCCTGAGAAAGAATTGCCACCACGCAATCGGCAAGGTGAGTTTCCTCGTTGAGCACAGGCAAAATAATTGACACTGCTGGAAATTTCGCGGTGGGTGAGAGATCTAACCCTTTTTTTGATGTTTGCATAACACGTACACGCTATCGTCCAAGTAGGCTCTTCCAGTGAATACCACGCGCGGAATTCGGGCTCTAACTATCGCCTCAACGGCGGTCGTACTTGTTTCTGCACTTTCTTGGCTTGGACTAGGTCATGTCAGTGGCGCGATTAAGCGCGAAGATGTCTTCGGCACACTTGATAATCGGCCAGAGAAAACTTCAAAAGCGTTGAACTATCTTCTTGTTGGCTCTGACACTCGAGCCGGGCTAACAAAAGAACAATTGAAGCTTCTTCGCGTAGGAACACTGAAGACCGCTGCCGGTGGACGATCTGACACCATGCTCTTGGTGCATATTAGTAAATCGCGTGATAATGCGATGATTATTTCGTTGCCGCGAGATTCGCTTGTCACCCTGCCTGAACATATTAGTACTGACGGAAAACGGACTATCGCTGCGAGCCACAACAAACTCAATGCAGCATATGCATTTGGTGGAGCACCACTTCTTATTCGCACCATCGAGGGCGAAACCAATCTTCACATCGATCACTATGTTGAAGTGAGTTTTGCTGGATTCGCTGGAATTGTTGATGCACTTGGCGGAATCGAAGTCTGTACGAAGCAAGACATAGATGATCCAAAGAGTCACCTAGTGCTTGCCGCTGGAGTACACATACTCGATGGCGTTGAATCTCTAAAATATGTTCGCACTCGCGATTTTGATGGACGGGGTGACATTGGACGCATGCAGCGCCAGCAACAATTCATGAGTGCAGTCCTTCGAAAAGCGACAAGTACAGGCGTACTTCTTAATCCAATCAAATTAGTAAATTTCTTCAACGCTGCAATCTCAACAGTTAAAACGGATTCAGCCCTTAATGAATCTGATTTGATTACTCTCGCAAAGCAACTTCGAAATCTTTCGGCAAGCAAGGTACGCACCTTGACTGTTCCGCTCTCTAATGCAAATGGTCGCGCCGAAGGATTGGGATCAGTTGTTATTTGGGATGAAGTTCTTGCACCTGATTTATGGCAGCGCTTACGTGATGATCTACCAATTGTTGACCTGGTCACACCTTCACCGACACCTAGTACTTCCGTCACTGCAAGTGCATCCCCAAGCAGTTCGGCAAGTCCTGAGCCCACTTTGATTGATAAATTTAAGACTCGCACCGCCAATGAAAATCCTTGCGGAGAGATTAAATAACCCAACCAGGTCAGGCTTTCTAATAGACTCCCCCACATGACTCTTAAGCTCTCTGTCGTTGGTTGTGGATATCTCGGAGCAACGCACGCCGCATGCATGTCCTCACTTGGATTTGAAGTGGTTGGCGTTGATACAGATCCTAGAAAAGTTGAACTACTCTCACGCGGAGAACTACCTTTTTACGAACCTGGACTAGACACACTGCTTGAACAAGAAATGAAGACAGGTCGCCTCTCATTCACCACAGATTTTTCAGCGGTAGCCGATGCGGATGTTCACTTTATTTGTGTAGGTACTCCGCAGAGTAAAGACGGTCTTGCTGCTGACCTTACTTATGTCAAAGCATCTGTAGCTGCAATTGCTCCGTACTTAAAAAAAGGTTCACTTGTGGTTGGTAAATCAACTGTTCCTGTTGGAACAGCGCAAGCACTGCGTGCCGAACTTTCACTGAGTGCGCCAGATGCCGACCTTGCATGGAATCCTGAATTTTTGCGAGAAGGTTTTGCAGTAGAAGATACTCTGACACCCAATCGTCTAGTTGTTGGCGTCGTCAATGATCGCGCTGAGGATATTCTGAAAGAGGTTTACCAGCCGATAATTGATCTTGGAACTCCATGGATCCGTGCAGATTTGCCAACAGCAGAACTTGTCAAAGTTGCGGCTAATTCATTTCTTGCCACGAAAATATCATTCATCAATGCAATGGCCGAAGTATGCGAAGCCGCTGGTGGTGATGTAACGGTTCTTGCCAAAGCAATTGGATATGACCCTCGAATTGGAAATCGTTTCTTACAAGCTGGAATTGGTTTTGGTGGAGGATGTCTTCCAAAAGATATCCGAGCATTTATGGCACGCGCTGAGGAACTAGGTGCGAAGCAGGCTCTTGAATTCTTACGCGAAATTGATGCAATTAATTTACGTGCACGGCAAAGAGTCATTGATGTAGTCAGAGATGAACTCTCAGAAAATTTAACTAGCTACACAATCGCAGTTCTAGGCGCGGCATTTAAACCAGATAGTGACGATGTTCGTGACTCCCCAGCACTCGATATTGCCGCCCAACTACAAGCTGCCGGAGCAAAAATTATTGTGCACGACCCAAAGGCAATCGAAAATGCGCGACTGCGTTTTCCAGCTCTAGGTTTTGCTGAGAGCGTGCATGAAGCGGTTAAGGGCGCGGACTTGATTTTGCACCTCACCGAGTGGCGTGAGTACAGAGAGATTGATCCATCATCACTAGAGGCCCTTGTCAAAGGCAAGATCATCATTGATGGCCGTAACGCCCTTGATCGAGATAAGTGGCGCACCGCTGGGTGGAAATTTCATGCGTTAGGTCGAAGTAATTAATACTCAAGAAGATATTGATCGCCTCCTAGGTCTAAAAACTTGGGCGGTTCTTGGATTGAGTAACAATCCTGATCGAGCTGCCTATTCTGTTGCTCAATTATTGCAATCCAAGGGGCATCGCATTGTTCCAGTCCATCCAAAGGCGGAAACGGTGCATGGCGAGAAAGGTTTTGCGACCCTTCTCGACATTCCATTTCCAGTTGATGTTGTCGATTTCTTTATCAATTCCGAACTTGTCGCGAAAAACGTAGACCGTGCAATTGAAATTGCTGCGAAAGCGATTTGGTTACAACTTGGAGTCAAGGACCAAGAAGCAGTTGATCGCGCAGAAGCTGCAGGATTACTTGCAGTTATGGATCGTTGCCCTGCTATTGAATACCAGAAAAAGAAAAACTAAAATCCAGTTTTTTGAGATCGTCGTGCTTCAAGGCTCGCGCCTTTTTCTTTTGCTTCCTTATTAATAGCGCCTAAGGCTTGGATAACTTTTTTTGAAATATTTGAATCAGCCAATCCAAGAATTCGCGCAGCCAATATTCCTGCATTCTTGGCATTTCCAATACCAACTGTTGCCACAGGTACTCCAGCAGGCATTTGCACAATTGATAAGAGTGAATCCATTCCATCTAAATTCTTCAGTGGGACTGGAACACCGATCACTGGCAGTGGAGTCATAGCCGCAACCATTCCTGGAAGGTGGGCAGATCCTCCAGCACCAGCAATAATGACTTTGATTCCGGAATCCAGCGCGCCTTGAGCAAACGCAACCATCTCAAGGGGCATGCGATGAGCTGAGAGAACCTGTGTTGAATATGAGATTCCAAATGAATCTAAAACCTTTGCAGCGTCTTCCATCACTGGCCAATCAGAGTCCGAACCCATGATGATTGCAACATCACTCATCTATTTCTCCGCTCATATATTCAACTGCATGCTGTACCAATTCGCGTAATTCTACGAGGTTGTGACCTATTGCGGTAACGTGGCCGATTTTACGCCCAGGACGGACTTCTTTTCTATATTGATGAAACTTTAGTTCGGGATTTCGAGCCATGAGGTGCAAGTACGGGCGATACATATCTTTTTTTTCGCCGCCCAATATATTTCCCATAACCGCATAATCGGAGACCATTTGTGGATCTCCTAAAGGTAAATCCAAGATTGCACGAAGGTGCTGCTCAAATTGACTCGTGATCGATCCTTCAATTGTCCAATGTCCTGAATTATGAGGCCTCAAAGCGAGTTCGTTAATAAATAACTCTTCGCCTTTTACAAACATTTCAACTGCCATAACTCCAATTAATCCAATTTCAGAAGCAACATCAAGTGCTAACTTTTGTGCCTTCTCCGAAAGTGAATCTGAGATTTCAGGCACTGGTGAAATTGTCAGGGTGCAGATTCCATTTTCTTGGACCGTTTGTGTTGGAGTCCAACTTGTGGCTTGACCATGCGGTGAGCGCGCAACCATCACAGCTATCTCGTAGTCAAAGTCGAGTAATTCTTCTATTAATAATTTTTTACCAACGGCGAGCAATTCTCGTAACTGATCATCAGTTTCAACTTTCCACACACCACGACCGTCATAGCCGCCCGAAATAGATTTGGCAATGACAGGATATGTAGTTACCTCGGTGGAATCGATAACAATCGACCACTTGGGCCCTGGGAATTTTGCTAATTTTTCTCGCATGAGAGCTTTATCTTGCGAATATTGAAAAGCGTATGAATTCGGTCTAATAATCACGCCTTCTGATTCAAGTGTTTTTATAATTGAAAGCGGAATGAGTTCGTGTTCGAAAGTGAGCACATCACACCCACGCGAAAACTCTCTCACCACATCAATATTTTTGTAATCTCCGACCGTGCAGGGACTTACCTGAGCAGCACTATCTGTTGGACTATCGGCAAGAATTTTCAGATCAATACCAAGTGCTGTTGCTGGCGAGATCATCATTTGAGCCAGTTGGCCAGCGCCAATAACTCCAACTACTGGAAAAGGAGATTTCACGCTCTTATCGTAGATGAATCACATCGCCAGCCATAACACTTTCACCGCTAGCAAGCTTTAATTCTCCTGTTAGGGAAAGGTCAACCGCGGTGGAGTGAAGGATTCGGCCATCTGGAAGTTCCACTCGAACTTCTAAACCAAGAGTGGCAGAGTGCTGACGGTAGTTATCGATAAAACTTTCAGAGCCCTCGGAATCCCACTTATTTAGATCTTTTCTAAACTTGTGAAGAAAATTAACTAAAATCTTATTTCGATCAAGTTCACCAAATTCCTGAAGCATAAGAGATGTTGCCGTAGAAACCGGCAGCTCTACCGTATCCATCGCGACGTTGAGCCCCACTCCAATAATCACTCCCTGGCCGTGGCTTTCACATAAAAGTCCTGCAACTTTTTTATCGTGAATGAGTAAATCATTTGGCCACTTCAGGGAAATTTCGACGCGCGAATCCAGCTCGCTTAAACTTTCGCGAAGACTCTGCGCTGCTAGGAGTGGCAACCACCCCCAGCTTTCTTTCGGGCGATTAATGTGTACGTACATTGAAAAAAGTAGCGCACTCATAGGTGTTGCTTCGAAATTTCGATCTAACCTTCCACGACCCGCACTTTGGTATTCGGTCGCCAGAACTTCACCGCTATGTAACTCTGGAATTTTTGCAAGATCGCTCTGAGTAGACCCAGTGAGATCAACCACGCTTACTCGCCAGTAAGGGGAGAGAGAAGCGTTGATAGCCGCCTCATCAAGAGGTCTGCGATGTATTTGAGCGTCCACGACTAGTACCGTAGGGGCATGAGCCCAGATTTGCACACGACTGCCGGAAAAATCGAAGACCTCCGCGAACGCGTTGAGGAAGCGGTACATGCCGGCTCAGCCCGCGCCGTTGAGAAGCAACATGCAAAAGGTAAAAAGACTGCCCGTGAACGCATCGAGCTCCTTGTTGATGAAGATTCTTTTACCGAAATAGATGAGTTCGCTCGCCACCGTTCTACAAAATTTGGCATGGAGAAAAACCGTCCTTATGGTGATGGTGTCGTGATTGGAACAGCAACAGTTGATGGTCGACCAATTGCTCTTTATTCACAAGACTTCACAATTATGGGTGGATCTCTCGGCGAAGTCCATGCAGAAAAAATTGTAAAGATTGCTGAATTTGCTCTCAAGAGTGGAATCCCGCTTATTGGCATTAATGATTCTGGTGGAGCACGTATTCAAGAGGGGGTTGCATCTCTTGGAGGGTATGGAAAAATCTTTCGTCTTAACACTCGATCCTCAGGAGTGATTCCGCAAATATCTCTCATTCTCGGTCCGTGTGCCGGTGGTTCCGCCTATTCACCGGCACTCACAGATTTCACCGTCATGGTCAATGAAACTTCGCACATGTTTATTACGGGACCTGATGTTATTAAAACAGTTACTGGTGAAGAAGTAGACATGGAAGAACTTGGTGGCGCTCGCACACACAACACCAAGACGGGAAATTCTCATTATCTTGCAGAGAATGAAGAAGATGCGATTGATTATGTGAAGGCGCTCTTGTCGTATTTACCCTCTAATAACATGGATGGAGTTCCACGCCTTCCTGCAACTGAAAATCTAGAGAAGAAAAATACAGACTTGGCACTAGATCTCTTAATTCCAGATAGTCCCAATCAGCCATACGACATGAAAGTCCTTGTCGAAGCTCTCCTTGATGAAGGTGAATTTCTTGAAGTGCATGCTCTTTATGCCCCAAATATTATCGTTGGCTTTGGACGCATTGAAGGTGAGTCAATTGGTGTCATTGCAAATCAGCCATCCTCCCTCGCTGGCACTTTAGATATCGCATCGAGTGAAAAAGCCGCACGTTTCTTACGTTTTTGTGATGCTTTTAATATTCCGATACTCACTCTTGTTGATGTTCCTGGATTCCTTCCTGGAACAGAACAAGAATGGAACGGAATTATTCGCCGAGGAGCCAAACTTCTCTACGCATATGCAGAAGCATCAGTGCCACTAGTAACTCTGATTACTCGCAAAGCCTACGGTGGAGCATTTATTGTCATGGGATCGAAATACCTGGGTAGTGATATCAATTTCGCTTGGCCATCCGCGGAAATTGCTGTTATGGGCGCACAGGGAGCAGTAAATATTCTTTATAGAAAAGAATTAGCTCAGGCAAGTGATCCCGAAAAGGTTCGTGCCGAAATTGTTCAGGAATATACAGAAACGTTGGCAAATCCTTATCTCGCGGCCGAACGTGGAATTATTGATACCGTCATTGAGCCAAATCAGTCGCGCGCCTACATAACAAAGGCGTTTCGAACACTGAAGACAAAACGAGATACTTTGCCTGCTCGTAAACATGGAAATATTCCACTTTAAATGCCACAATCAAAAATAAACTTTTCAATTGTTTCTGGAAATCCCACAGGCGATGAATGTGCTGCAATTGAAGAAGCAGTAACAATTCATCTACGAACTCGGAAAACTCCAGTCGTGAAACGAAGTGTTTTTGGACTACCTCAACTTCGACAACCACTTCCTCACCAAATTACTTTTGGCGCACGGAGAGAATCCTAGATATGCCAACAATTGTTCTAGCATCTCAGTCTGCCTCTCGAAAGCGACTTCTGGAATCTGCCGGTCTCTCACCACGGATAATTGTGAGTCATGTGGATGAAGAAACCGATTTTTTCAATGAACTCTCCCCTGCAGACATGGTCATTGCGCTAGCAATTACTAAAGCACATACAGTTCGCGAAACCATTGATTTTCCTGCAATCATCATCGGATGTGATTCGACCTTCGAATTCGAAGGAGTATCCCTTGGGAAACCTGGAGTTCCTGAAATCGCAATTGAGCGTGCTAAGAGAGTACGCGGAAAATCTGGATATCTTCACACGGGGCATTGCATCATCGATACGACAAAAAATAAGGAAATTAGTGACCGCGTCACAACCAAGGTAACTTTTGCCGACATGAGTGATGACGAAATCCATGACTATGTCGATTCAGGTGAACCACTTCATGTCGCAGGAGGATTCACTCTTGACGGATTTAGCTCACCATTTATTCCCGTTATTGAAGGTGACTACACAAATGTTGTCGGAATTTCGATGCCATTTCTACGTAGTGCCATGTCAACATTGGGATATTCCTGGCCAGAAGTTAAGGTTATGAAATGAAACGCGTCCTCATAGCAAATCGTGGTGAAATTGCTGTTCGTGTTATTCGTGCGTGTTTCGATCACGGACTCGAAAGTGTTGCAATCTATTCAGATGAGGACCGAAATGCATTACACGTTCAAATGGCAGATCATGCCTATTCACTGAATGGATTAAATGCTGCGCAGACGTACTTAAATATTCCTAAAATCATTGAGGTTGCAAAGGCGTCAGGAGCCGATGCTGTTCATCCTGGGTACGGTTTCCTCTCCGAGAATGCTGATTTCGCCCAGCACGTCATTGATGCTGGACTTATTTGGATCGGTCCCCCACCTGCTGCAATTCGCGCCTTGGGTGACAAAGTTTCCGCTCGCAAGATTGCCGCTAAAGCTGGGGCGCCCCTTGTTGCTGGTACTGCTGATCCCGTGGAAACCGCTGAAGAAATTATTGCTTTTGCTAAAGAGCATGGCTTACCCGTTGCAATTAAAGCCGCCCACGGTGGAGGAGGTCGCGGCCTCAAGATTGCCTTTACGATGGAGGAAATTCCTGAGGCTTTTGCTTCTGCTGTTCGAGAAGCGATTGCTGGCTTTGGGCGTGGAGAATGTTTTGTCGAAAGATATTTAAATAAGCCTCGCCATGTTGAAACTCAGGTACTTGTTGATGCCAGTGGTCATGCAGTTGTTGTCAGTACTCGAGATTGTTCACTCCAGCGACGTCATCAGAAGTTAGTGGAAGAAGCACCTGCGCCATTCCTGACCGATGAACAAAACGCTGAACTGTATCGATCAAGCAAGGCAATAATGAAAGAGGCGGGCTACATAGGAGCCGGCACTTGTGAATTCCTCGTTGGAAATGATGGAACAATTTCTTTTCTTGAAGTAAATACTCGCCTCCAAGTTGAACATCCTGTAAGCGAGGAAATCACTGGCATCGATCTTGTGAGGGAGCAATTTAGAATTGCCATGGGCGAAGACCTTGGTTTCGAAGATCCAATTATTCGCGGTCACTCACTTGAATTTCGCATTAATGGCGAAGATCCGGGTAGATCATTTCTTCCTGCTCCAGGAAAAATTACGGAGTGGAAAATACCTACGGGTCCGGGCGTACGCGTAGATGCCGGATTTAGGAATGGAGATGTGATCGGTGGGAACTTCGATTCACTCTTAGCAAAGCTCATAGTGACTGGCTCAACTCGAAAGCAAGCAATTGAACGTGCCAGGCGAGCATTGTCAGAATTTAGTATCGAAGGGCTTGCCACTGCATTGCCATTTCATCGTGCCATTTTGGAAGACCCTGCGTATGCGGAGAATTTCACTGTTTACACGAGTTATATTGAAAATGAATTCAAAAACGAGATACCGGCCTATTCAATCACTGCAATTGAAAAAGAGTCGATGCTTCCAACTGATCATCTGATTACTGAAGTCAATGGCAAGCGATTTGAAGTATCTATTCATGCTCCCGAGCCAATTCATAAGCGACATAGAGCTAAAAAGGGCTTTAGCGGAGCATCATCTGGAACTGGCTTGGCAAGTCCGATGCAGGGCACTGTTGTAAAGGTGGCTGTTGAAGTCGGTCAAAGCGTTGAGGTTGGCGAATTAATAATCGTTCTCGAGGCTATGAAAATGGAGCAACCTCTTATTGCCCACAAAGCTGGAGTCATCACCAACCTCACTGCTGTCATTGGAGAAAGTGTTTCCAGTGGAAGCATTCTGTGTGACATTATTGATGCATGAGTTCACACGACATTCTTTATACAGATCCCCTTCAAGCCGCCCATCTCGCAGCACGTGAAATTGCCCAGCGAACGGGTGTTGAAAACCACGACATAGCCCTGGTTATGGGCTCTGGTTGGGTGGAAGCAGTTGATGCACTCGGAATGCCTCGATATGAATGTAACGCACAAGATATAACTGGGTTCCTGCCTCCCTCAGTAGAGGGCCACTCTGGAAAAATTCGCTCCTATGAAATTCACGATGACGGAAAAATTATTCGCGCGCTTGTCTTCTTGGGACGTACTCACTTATATGAAGGTAAGGGTATCGAACCTGTAGTTCATAGCGTTCGAACTGCAGTTAAAGCTGGCTGCAAAATTGTTATTTTAACTAATGCTTGCGGAGGAATAAATAAGAGTTACGCGGTAGGTCAGCCTGTCATTATTCGAGATCATATTTCTCTCACCGCGACTTCTCCTCTCATCGGAGCACACTTTGTAGATCTCACTGATCTTTACAGCAAACGAATTCGCGAAATTGTTAAAGGCGCAGATTCAACTCTCGAAGAAGGTGTTTACGTTCATTGGCGTGGGCCAACATATGAAACTCCGGCAGAAATTCTCATGATGCGCACTATCGGGGCTGACCTCGTAGGAATGTCCACAGTTCCAGAAGCAATTGCTGCTCACGCACTTGGTGCAGAAGTGCTTGGTATCTCACTTGTCACCAATGCGGCAGCTGGAGTGACAGGTGAAAAACTTAATCATGAGGAAGTTATTGCTGCTGGGAAAGCGGCCGCCGCCCGAATGGGTGCACTTCTCAAAGGCGTCATTCCGAAGTTACTCTAGGCATATGGACGCTCACCTATTAGCCGAAGTTGAAAATTGGATTGCTGATGATCCCGATGAAAATACGGCTGCCGAGTTACGTGCACTTGTGCGCGAAGGTAATGAGACTCAACTTCGAAAATACTTCTCCGGATTTTTGCAATTTGGAACCGCTGGTTTACGTGGACCTATAGGTCCTGGCCCATCCTGTATGAATCGAGCAGTGGTTGGTCGTACGGCTGCAGGAATAGTGCGGTACATGAAAGATCGTGGACTTACATCGGTGGTCATTGGACGAGATGCCAGACATGGATCCGAAGACTTCACATTTGAAAGTGCGGAAATTTTCAGCGGTGCTGGGATGAACGTATTCATCTTGCCACGGCCTTTACCCACACCTGTGCTTGCTTTTGCAACAAATGAATTAGCGGTTGACGTTGGCGTGATGGTCACTGCCAGCCACAACCCGCCGCAAGATAATGGGTACAAGGTTTATCTTGGCGGAACAGTTGATGATATTCACTACAGAGGTTCCCAAATTATTTCACCAACTGATCAAGCCATTGCGCACGAAATAGAAAAGATTACCTCCCTTGCATCGCAACCTCGCGGTTCACAGTGGGCAATCCTCGACGAGGATATCGTTGAGAAATATGTGATGCGAACAAAGGTGCTCGCACCTAGACCGGGAAATTTGAAAATTGTTTACACAGCCATGCATGGTGTAGGAACAAAAACACTCCAACGTGTTTTTCATCGCGCTGGATTTGCTTCCCTCATTTTAGTTGATGCTCAAGCCGAACCAGATCCTGATTTTCCAACAGTTGCTTTTCCAAATCCTGAAGAACCCGGCGCAATTGATCTTGCACTTGAAACGGCCCGAGCATTTGATGCAGACCTCGTTATTGCAAATGATCCAGACGCAGATCGATGTGCAGCTGCAGTCAATGATCCAGAATCTGGATGGAGAATGCTGCGCGGTGACGAACTAGGTGTGATTTTCGGTGAGTCAATTGCTCGAACAAGAAATCAAGGCACATTCGCGAATTCAATTGTTTCTTCGTCGATTCTGAGCAAGATATCTAAACATTACGGTTTCCAGTTTTTTGAAACTTTGACTGGTTTTAAATATCTTGCGAAAATAGAGAATCTTACTTTTGGATATGAGGAAGCACTCGGCTACGCAGTCGATGCTCACACTGTCAATGATAAAGATGGTATCTCTGCGGCTCTCTTGCTTGCTCAAATTGCAACGGACCTGCACCATCAGGGTAAAACACTTTTAGATCTTCTGGATGAAGTCTGGGCTAGGCATGGATTTCATGGAACTGAGCAAATTTCCGTGCGTGTGGATGATTTATCTCAGGTGACTCGAGTTCTTGCCGCTCTTCGCACAACTCCCCCTTCAGATATTGCAGGACATTTAGTCAAGAAAATTGAAGATCTTGCCCAGCCAACGGGTGATTTGCCCCCAACGGACGGACTTCGCCTATGGCTCGATGGCGATATCAGAATAATCATCAGGCCAAGTGGCACCGAAGCCAAAATAAAGTGTTACGTAGAAGTAATTACAATCAATAGTAAAGATTCACAAGTTCTGTTAAACCAATTACGCATGCCACTTAAAGCTTTACTTAGCTAATTTACTGAACAAGCCCTAAATTCTTATAGGTTTCATCAAGGGTTTGAGCGGCCACTACGCGCGCTTTTGCTGCGCCTTGCGATAATAATGTGATGAGATGGCTCTCATCTTCTAGAAGTTCAAGCGCACGAGTTCGTATCGGGCGCAAATACTCAACAACCACTTCAGCTACTGCTGATTTAAAGTCGCCATATCCTTTTCCATCAAAATCTTTCTCAATGGAGGAAATCGTTTGACCCGAAAGGGCGCTGTGAATAGTCAATAAATTGCTGATTCCAGGTTTTTCCTTTTCATCGAACCTGACTTCTCTACCTGTATCCGTCACAGCGCTTTTTATCTTCTTTGTATTGGATTCAGGAGTGTCCATCAGTTCTATCACACCATTGGAAGTTCCTGACGATTTACTCATTTTTGCAGTTGGCTCTTGAATATCATTTATTTTTGCACCAGCTTTCAGAATGAAACCTTCTGGAATTTGAAATGTTTGACCATAGCGAGAATTAAATCGTGTTGCTAAGTCACGAGTGAGTTCTATGTGTTGCCTTTGATCTTCACCAACAGGAACCAGGTCCGCCTGGTAAAGCAAGATATCAGCAGCTTGCAACATCGGGTAAGTAAAAAGCCCCACCTTAGTGCTGTCAGAACCATTTTTAGATGACTTATCTTTGAATTGAGTCATACGACTCGCTTCACCAAATCCTGTTATGCATTCCATAATCCAACCAAGTTGATTATGTTGCGCTACTTGAGATTGGACAAATAGTGTCGAACGATTGGGGTCGATTCCAAGAGCGATTAACTGCGCGGCCGAAGCTAGGGTGCGCTTGCGCATGAGGGCTGGATCGGTTTCCATGGTGAGAGCATGCAAATCCACAATGCAGTAATACGCGTCATGACCTTCTTGCAAAGCTACCCATTGCCGAAGAGCGCCTACGTAATTACCGAGGTGGAATGAATCACTTGTTGGCTGGATACCAGAAAGTACTCGCTTAAGGCTCATGGCAGATATTCTTTCATGAATCAGAGGCTGCGTGAGATCAATAATTGACCGGCACGCTTACCTTCCATTGTGAGGACAGTGATTCGGACTCCGTTGATGGTAACAACATCATTAATTACTGGGATTCGTCCCAGCACGTGCATTACGAATCCACCTGCTGTTTCATAAGGACCATCTGGAATATCAAAAGAAGTTTTATCTCGTAGATCGTCAAGTGAAGTCAGTCCATCGACTTCAAAATCGCCCGTGATGGACTCATTAGATACTTCGTTTTCATCCGAATCGTACTCATCGCGAATATCGCCAATTAGGCATTCGACGAGGTCTTCCATAGTAATGATGCCATCAGTCCCACCATACTCATCTAAGACAATCGCTAAATGCTGACGCTCGCTTCGCATTTGAGTCAGCGCTGGCAAAACACCCTTCGTTCCAGGTAAGAACATAATATTTCTTACCAATTCTTGAATCTTTCCACCTGAGTTCACAAGGGAAGTATCCAATAAGTCACGAACATGGATAAAGCCAATAACTTCATCAGTTGAACCACGAACAACGGGGTAGCGTGAATGTGCCTTATCAACGGCGAGCGCTATTGCTTTGGAGATGGTGAGCGATGCATCCATGAAATCAACTTCTGTTCGAGGCACCATGAGTTCGTGAATTTGACGCTCTGAAGCGTTAAATACTTCTTCAACAATATCTCGCTCTTCTGCAGTGAGCGCTGCATGACCAGCAACAAGGTCAAGCAACTCTTCTTCAGACATAGCGCTACGTTGTTCCTTTGGATCTACTCCAAATGCTCGAACCACAATGTCGGTCGATTTTGAAAGTAACCAAATGATTGGACGAAATAATTTTGCAATCCAATCAATAATTCCAGCAGATGCAAGTGAGATGGCTTCGGTGCGAAAAAGAGCCAATCGTTTTGGAACGAGTTCTCCAAAAACTAATGAGAAATATGCAATAACAAGAGTTACTCCCACGAGTGAAATAGTTGAACTCCATGCATGAGAAACGCCCATCTCTTCAATACGCGGAATTACATAAGATCCAAGTTTTTCAGCACCAAGGGCTGCCGATAAAAATCCACAGACTGTGACACCGACTTGAGCGGCGGCCAGGAAACGGTTTGGGTTTTGCGCCAAAGCGGCTACTTTGCGACCTCGCTTGCCTGTGGTAGCTAACTGGCGAATCTGGCTTTCCCGAAGGGATATGAGGGCAATTTCAGCAGCGACAAAGAGCGATGCAATCAGGATGAGGAGCGCAACAGTGGCGATATCGCCCAGCAGAGAACCCAGCGAGTGTGTCTCCATAAGGATTGGAGTCTATCGCAGGCTGCAGGTGGCGCCCCGCGCTCAACTCCCGTAGCCTTTCTCTTGACCATCCACTTGGTTGGTCACCTTCATCCACGGACCGTCGGGCACGTACCTGCCCGGAGAAGGAGAATTTTTCATGGCTTCAGTTGTATTTGAAAACGCTTCCCGTATTTACCCAGGGACTACTACCCCTGCTGTAGATAAGTTAAACCTCGTCGTCAATGATGGCGAATTCCTCGTCCTTGTAGGACCTTCAGGGTGTGGAAAATCCACATCTCTTCGCATGCTTGCGGGCCTTGAAGATATTGACGGCGGACGTATCCTCATCGGAGATCGCGATGTAACCAATGTTGCGCCAAAAGATCGCGATATTGCAATGGTCTTCCAGTCCTATGCACTCTATCCCCATATGACAGTTGCTGAAAATATGGGCTTTGCACTCAAGATTGCGGGGGTAGCTAAAGAGGAGCGCGATCGCCGAGTTCTTGAAGCTGCCAAACTACTTGACCTTGAGCCATATCTTGATCGCAAACCAAAGGCTCTCTCAGGCGGACAACGCCAACGTGTAGCTATGGGTCGTGCGATCGTACGTGAACCTCAGGTCTTCCTTATGGATGAACCACTTTCAAATCTTGATGCCAAATTACGAGTGGCAACACGTACTCAGATCGCAGCACTACAACGACGATTAGGAATCACAACTGTTTATGTAACACACGATCAAGTTGAAGCAATGACAATGGGTGATCGAGTTGCCGTTCTCAAAGATGGCATCCTCCAGCAAGTCGATACACCAAGAAACCTTTACGACAATCCTGCAAATGCATTTGTAGCCGGATTCATTGGTTCACCTGCAATGAATTTACTCAATGCGCCAGTAAAAGATGGAAAAGCGATGCTAGGAAACCTGGCCATTAGCGTTCCTGCAAGCGCTGGAGATACCGTGACAGTTGGAATACGTCCTGAAGGTTTTGCTCCAAGTGCTGATGGCTTCCATGTACTTGTTGAAGTTGTTGAAGAACTTGGTGCCGATTCTTTCGTATACGGAAAACCTGCAGACAGTTCGGTTGATTTCGCACAGACAACAGATGAAGGAGCGCAAGTAATTGTGCGCTGGGATCCAAAAAATCCACCAAAACCTGGTGAAACTATTTCTGTTACTGCCGCTGCTGCTGTGGTTCATTTATTTAATTCCACAACAGGAGAACGAATCAAGTAGTGAGAGGAATTAAAAATGCCCCGCCGGATGATTTCTGCTGGGGCATTTTTATATTGCTAAATCTTCACCATGTTCAAAGCTCTTTGGTGCACCATCTATGCCTTTAAGGATGTGCACCTTTTTCTTGCCAACAACTCGCCATGAATCAGTCAGGACTGCGGCTGTGTCTTCATCAATTCCCAATAATTTGCTCCCTTCATCTGTGCGCAAGGCAATTGCCGCAACTCGATCTGGAAGCCATCCCAGAAATTTGTCATAGTGAGGAATTACTTCAATATCGGGAAGTAATCCAAGACCTTCAGTGACATGCATACGGCGAATTCCAACAATTTTTGACCCAAATGCCATCGCGCCAGCAGAGCATCCAGCAAGAGAGGAGCCATCCTGCCAAGCTCTTTGAACGGCTTCCCACAACGGCGTCTGACTAAAAACGTCAGTAATATTTCCAGGATCGCCTCCAGAAAAATAAATTAAACCAGCGTTTAGAACTTGAGAAATATATTCTGGATTGTGCGCATCTTCACGGGTTAACACTGGAAGAAATTGTGCGGTTGTACCCATTCGCTTTGCTTGTTGCGCGCCTCTTTCACGCCAAAAACCTAAACGTTCGGCTCCCTCTTGCCCGGCACCTGTTGGAATTTGCACAAAGGTATTTGATTTCCCTCGTGACATGCCGAAATGCAGGAGCTCTGTTTCGAGCTCCTGCATCACCGGTAAATATTCACCCGAACCAACGAGAGCAATTGCGCCGTGGTCCTTCATTTCTTATTAAGCCATGGCCTTTTGAAGATTCTCATCGAGTGCATCAAGAAATTCTTGTGTCGTGAGATATGGACTTCCCTTGCTGATGAGCTCGGAAAGATCTTTAGTCATCTTCCCGCTTTCAACAGTTTGAATACATACCTTCTCTACAGTTGCGGCAAAGGAGGCGAGTTCTGGATTGCTATCAAGTTTGGCGCGATGAGCTAGGGCTTGCGTCCAAGCGAAAATTGATGCGATTGGATTAGTTGATGTAGCCCGACCTGCTTGATGCTCACGATAGTGACGGGTCACTGTGCCGTGCGCAGCTTCAGATTCGACAGTCTTTCCATCTGGTGTCATCAGAACTGACGTCATTAAACCAAGTGAACCAAAGCCTTGGGCCACGATGTCGGACTGAACATCACCATCGTAATTCTTGCACGCCCACACATAGCCGCCCTCCCAGCGAAGCGCTGTTGCAACCATGTCATCAATGAGGCGGTGGTCATACTCGATACCGATAGCTTCAAACTGTGTTTTGAACTCTGCTTCATAAATTTCTGCAAAAATATCTTTGAATCGCCCGTCATAGGCCTTCAGGATTGTATTTTTTGTTGAAAGATACACAGGATATTTACGTTGCAATCCGTAGTTCAATGATGCTCGGGCAAAATCACGTATTGATTCGTCAACGTTATACATACCCATGGCGACTCCACTGCCTTTAAAGTCATAGACTTCAAATTCCATTGGGGCTGAGCCATCTTCAGGAGTAAATGAAAGAGTGAGTTTTCCAGCCCCCGGAACAAGAAAATCAGTCGCTTTATATTGATCTCCGAAAGCGTGACGACCGATAACTATTGGCTTGGACCAATGTGGCACAAGGCGTGGAACGTTACTGATGATGATCGGCTCACGGAAAATGACTCCACCGAGAATATTGCGAATTGTGCCATTAGGCGACTTCCACATTTTCTTGAGGCCAAATTCTTTAACGCGCGCTTCATCTGGAGTGATTGTTGCGCACTTGACACCAACGCCATGCTTTTGGATTGCATGTGCCGAATCAATTGTCACTTGATCATCGGTAGCATCACGATTTTCAATACCCAGGTCGTAATATTCAAGGTTGATATCTAAATAGGGAAGAATCAGAGAATCTTTAATGAACTGCCAAATGATGCGAGTCATTTCATCGCCATCAAGCTCGACGACAGTTCCCTCTACCTTGATTTTGTTCACGCTGTGCTCCAATCGATAACTACTTATTTATAAGGGATTTTTACTGATCTTAAAGGGCTTGAACGTCGCTTTGCTTTGCTCGCACGGCCTCGGCAGCAACTGTGAGTGCGGCAAGTTCTGTTTCTGTTAGTTTGGTTTCAACAACCTTAACAACTCCAGATCGCCCAATTTGTGCCTGTACTCCTAAATAGACTCCAGAAATTCCGTACTCTCCATCAACCCACGCGCACACAGGCATAATCGCACCTGAATCTTCGATGACCGCTTTTGCCATACGAGCTGCGGCAGCAGATGGTGCGTAATATGCAGAGCCTGTCTTGAGAAGAGCAACAACTTCTGCGCCACCATTGCGTGTGCGATCGACGAGCTCATCAATTTCAACCTGAGATAATTTTTCAGAGAGCGGAACTCCCGCAACAGTGCAATGACTTGGAACTGGAACCATAGTATCGCCGTGGGAACCCAAGGTAAGAGTTGAAACGCTCTTCACTGGAACTCCAAGTTTTTCGGCTACAAAGTGTGTGAAGCGCGCTGTATCCAACATTCCTGCTTGCCCCATCACGCGATTGTGGGGAAATGAAGTCGCAAGTTGCGCGAGCGCGGTCATTTCATCAAGTGGGTTCGATACAACAATGATGACTGCATTTGGTGAGTGCTTTGCAATATTTTCAGCTACGTTTCTTACAATTCCAGCATTAACGCCAATGAGGTCCATTCGACTCATTCCAGGTTTGCGCGGCAAACCTGCGGTGATCACAACAACATCTGAATTCGCTGTAGCTTCATAGCCGGCACCTTCAGGAGTGGTTGTTGCACCAATAACTTTGGTTTCAAAACCTTCAATGGAACGAGATTGGTTCATATCAAGTGCTAAACCTTCTGGCTTTCCTTCGACAATATCTGTCAGCACCACTGTTTCAAAAATATCGTATTCGGCTAATCGAAGCGCCGTAGTTGAACCATAGAAACCTGCTCCGACAACTGTGACCTTGCTTCCCATAACTTTTCCCTTTTTCAGTAGTGTCTTGACGTCGAGATAACTCTACCGCCCGTGTGGCAGGGCAATTGCCAGCGTAAAAAGGGCTATCGCGATGCTCATGGGCAGATAAAACTCAATGGTTCGTTTCTGTCGATGCGTACTTGCAATTCCAGCGGTGCCTAGGGCTACGAGGAGGGCGCTTGTACGCACAAATCCCGCAATGCCTAAAACAAGGCCTACGGTTACAAAGGAATAACTAAGCAAATGAAAATTTCGAGCTTTTACGAGCATGCATCAACCACATTAGTTACAAGCATCGCGCGAGTCATAGGACCAACTCCGCCAGGCATCGGTGCAACGTATCCTGCTTTTTCCATCACGTCAGGATGCACATCACCTAAGAGTCCAGCCTCTGTTCGAGAAATACCAACATCAATTATCGCGGCACCTTCCTTAATCATGGATGCGTTAAGAAAATGAGCTTGTCCAATTGCCGCAATAACAATATCTGCATTTCGTGTGTGCAGAGATAAATCTTTTGTTCCGGTATGTGTCAATGTGACAGTGGCATTTTCTTGCTTACGTGTCAGGAGCAGTCCCAGCGGACGGCCGACAGTTAGTCCTCGACCAATTACGGTTACTTCGGCACCCTTGAGTTGTACGCCGTAATGTTGCAAGAGTGCAACAATTCCACGAGGAGTGCAAGGCAACGGAGCGTCATATCCAGCAACTAGTCGCCCTAAATTCATTGGATGAAGTCCATCAGCATCTTTAGCTGGATCTATCGCTTCAAGAATTACTTGGGTGTCAATTCCTCGAGGTAATGGAAGTTGGACTATATAACCAGTGCACTCTTTGGCAGAATTCAAATCTTTAATTGCTGCAAGCACATCGGCTTGCGTTGCATTTTCTGGAAGGTCTACACGAATTGATGTCACACCAACTTCTTCGCAGTCGCGATGCTTACCAGCCACATATGAATGCGAGCCCGGGTCATCACCGACGAGCACTGTTCCCAAGCCAGGTGTGATACCACGCTTCTTGAGTTCAACTACACGTGTTGCAAGGTCTTTCTTAATTGAAGAAGCTAGTGCCTTGCCATCAAGAATAGTTGCGGTCATGGCTCCATCTTACGAGGGAACTATGCATGTGAGAAATGGCGAGTGCCAGTGAAAAACATCGCGATTCCAGCACTCTGCGCGGCTGCAATAACCTCTTCATCTCGAACGCTTCCGCCTGGTTGAATAACTGCTAGCACTCCCGCATCAATGAGAATCTGAAGTCCGTCTGCGAAAGGGAAAAAAGCATCGCTGGCTGCAACCGAACCGTGTGCACGTTCGCCCGCGCGATCGACGGCGAGCTTTGCGCTATCAACTCTATTGACTTGCCCCATTCCGACTCCCACTGAAGAACCATCGCTGGCCAAGACAATCGCATTACTTTTTACCGCTCTCACTGCACGCCAAGCAAATTCAAGCTCTGCAATTATCTGCGGACTTTGAATTTCACCTGACACTTGGGTCCACCCCGATGGTGAATCACCAGTATCGTTTATGAGATCTGTATCTTGAATAAGTAATCCCCCACTAACTGGGCGCAATTCACGAGTTGAAATATTCATTGTGGAACATTTTAAAATACGAATCGAGGGCTTTTTAGATAGTAATTCAAGTGCTGCTGGTTCAAAATCAGGAGCAATGAGTACTTCGGTGAAAACTTCAGATAACGGAATTGCCATCTCCAAAGTCACTGTGCGGTTACATGCAACAACCCCGCCAAATGCCGAGATTGGATCGCACAGGTGGGCTTTTTTGTAAGCCTGACTAATCGTGTCACCAATAGCGATTCCGCAAGGGTTGGCATGTTTAATAATTGCAACACACGGTTGCGAATGATCGAGTGCGGCGCGCCATGCAGCATCAGCATCTGTGTAATTGTTAAAAGACATTTCTTTTCCATGTAATTGAAGTGAACCAACAATTCCTGCTGGGCCACCGCTATAAATTGCCGCGCCTTGATGCGGATTCTCGCCATAGCGGAGAGATTTTTCATGCGACCAAATTCGACCAAACCATTCAGGTAGGTTGCCTTCATTGTGTTCACCTAACCAGGTTGCAATTGCCAAATCATATTCAGCAGTTGTTCGAAATACTTCGAGAGCTAATTGCTTCCGCTGGTCATACGTAAAACCACCTTCTGAAATTGCTGAAATCAATTGGTCGTACTGGTGTGTACTTGAAAGTACAGCGACAGAGCCATGATTTTTGGCAGCTCCTCGCAGCATTGATGGACCACCAATATCAATTTGCTCGATACATTCGGCAAAGTGAGCACCGGATTGAATAGTCTCTTCAAAGGGGTACAAGTTGATAATCACTAAATCAAATGGCTCAATATCTAGCTCTTCAATAGCAGCAAGATGCTCCGCATTACTTTGATCAGCCAATATTCCCGAATGGATTCGTGGATGCAAAGTCTTGACTCGACCACCCATGATTTCAGGAAATCCTGTGTATTGGCTGACTTCAGTAACTGAAATACCCGCCTCAGCCAACATTTTGGCTGTTGATCCTGTTGAAAGAATTTCGATTCCTGCCTGCGATAGGACAGTTCCAATCTCCACTAATCGATGCTTGTCGTACACGCTCAAAAGAGCTCGACGTATTAGCTTGCGCTCATTCATGGTTTTTCTCCAAGAGGGGTACCAGTTGTGAAATAGTCTCAACGATGAGAGTGCGTTCGCTCATCTTAATGCGTTCGTGCAAAGAATTTTCTGTGTCGTTAGGTAAGACATCGACTTCACATTGAGAAATAACTTTTCCAGTGTCAACGCCGGCATCCACCCAGTGAACTGTGGCTCCCGTACGCTTCACATCAGCTGCCAATGCATCTCGAACTGCATGAGCACCTGGAAAATTTGGCAGCAGAGCAGGATGTGTATTAATTACCTTGAAACGATCCACATAGGCTGGACTCAAAATTCGCATAAATCCAGCGCTGACAACTAAGTCAGGAACGAGTCTCTCTGTAACACTGAGAATTTCGTCATCCCATTGCGCCCGATCGCTTTGCATTGGAACTAAATAGATTTTGATTCCAGCTTTATTAGCGACATCAACTACGGGAGCACTCGGCTGATCGCAAATGATTCCTACGATATTTACTTCTAGTTCTCCATCTCGTACTGCGTTGATAATTGCCGATGCAAGTGAACCCGCTCCTGATGCGAGGATCGCAATAGATTTAGTCACGAGAATCTCTCGTCATGATTGATCTACGCGGTAAAGTAATTTTTGGAATAATAAGCGCTCCTAGAATTCCAATAAGAAGTTCAACGCTAATGGCAAGCGGAAATTTCCACAGTGATACTCCTACAGTTCCAAGTGAATCTATAATTAATTGGCCACTTGCAAGAAAGCCCATGAGTGCTGTGCACACAATGGCTAGAAAATATCCTTGCCAGAGAACGCGCGAGCTAAGTGAATTTGCCCAAGAAGTTAGAACAACTCCTGCAAGAATAAATATTACGGCGCCTAGTAATGCGAAGTGTTGGGTGGTCGCTGGCAATGCACCCAAAATTGGTAAGCCTGGAATTCCTGGGAGTTGAAATGACAAGGGGGAAATAATTGTTGCATCTCCCATTGAAAAACCAACGCCTGAAAAATATGACATCGTCGCAATCGCTGCATTTGGAAGATATAAAACATTGAGCAGGAGTAATAAAATTCCCCCGAATATTCCAGGTTGAAGTACGCGAGTGAGATTTTCGATTGTTTGAATATGTAGGAATATCGCACCTGCCAACCCAATCGAGCTCACCCCAAGCATTAAAGCGAAAATTCGAGTTGCCAGATTAAGCGCCTGCGTCAAAATCATCCGACGACCAACAGTAAGGCAGGTTAGGAATGCAAATGGAATTGAAAAGATTGGAGCAAAATACCAGATCGGAGTGACCGATGTTGATGCGCTTCCAAATGCCAAGCCAGTAGATATAAGTCCATATCCCAATGCAAATAAGAAGCGTGCATTCTTTACTAAATATGTGTCCCCATCTAAACGTTCAATGGTTCGAGCAAAGCCATTGCGAATTGTGAAAAACGGAAAAACTAATGCACCGATTGGCAGATACGAGAGCAATCCGTATGGGCCAGAGTTGGAAAATGAGAGTGAAAATGGAATGTGATGAGCCGCAAGCCAAATCCAGACACTGGCTCTCACCGGATCAGAGCTGTCTCCATTTGAACTTCCAGCGATAGCCCAAGCAATCAAAGTAATAAAGGCAATTGGCAGAAATAGAACAACCGCGCTACGCACCGCCTGTGTGAATGAAACCCACAGAGTGCGTGCAAACATCTGCTTTAGCGACCTAGGATGTCGCGCAATAACTGCGCTGTTTCACTTGGTGTTTGGCCCACTTTGACTCCCGCTGCTTCAAGGGCATCTTTCTTGCCTTGAGCAGTTCCCGAGGAACCCGAAACGATTGCGCCTGCGTGACCCATCGTCTTTCCTTCCGGCGCCGTGAATCCTGCTACGTAGCCGACAACAGGCTTAGTGACATATTCACTAATAAATGCTGCGGCACGCTCTTCGGCATCTCCACCAATTTCGCCAATCATGACAATTGCTGTTGTGTCTGGGTCATCTTGAAACGCACGAAGGCAGTCAATATGAGTTGTCCCAATGACAGGATCTCCGCCGATACCAACTGCGGTGCTAAATCCAATGTCACGAAGTTCGTACATCATTTGATAGGTGAGTGTTCCTGATTTAGAAACGAGACCGATTGGACCAGAAGCCGTGATATCTGCTGGGATAATTCCAACATTAGATTTACCGGGACTGATAAGTCCTGGACAGTTAGGGCCAATAATCTGGGTGGTTCCCTTGCTCACTGCGTGTGCATAGAAACTCGCTGAGTCATGAACTGGAATACCTTCGGTAATTACTACAACTAAAGGCATCAGTGCATCAATTGCATCCACCACGGCAGCCTTAGCAAATTTCGGTGGAACAAAAACCACAGAAGTATTCGCACCTGTTGATGCCATCGCTTCGGCTACTGTATTAAAAACAGGTAAAGCATGGCCATCAATATCAACTACTTGTCCACCCTTGCCTGGCGTCACTCCACCAACAATTTTTGTGCCAGCGGCCAGCATGCGACGTGTGTGTTTGGTGCCTTCTCCACCCGTCATTCCTTGAACAATGACAAGACTCTTTTCATTAATGAAAATAGACATTATTTGGCCGCCAATTCTGCAGCACGATTTGCTGCACCATCCATAGTTTCGGCTTGCTCAATGAGCGGATGCGCAGCCTTTGCAAGAATTGCGCGCCCCTCAATGACGTTATTTCCATCAAGTCGCACAACAATTGGTTTTGTTGCCTTCGGCCCCAAGAGTTCAAGCGCCTGAACGATTCCATTAGCAACCGCGTCACAGGCGGTGATTCCTCCGAATACATTGACAAATACGCTTTTAACGTCAGGATCACCCAAAATAATGGAGAGACCATCGGCCATTACCTGAGCCGAGGCACCTCCGCCGATATCAAGGAAGTTCGCAGGACGCACTCCGCCATGTTTTTCTCCCGCGTAGGCAACGACATCGAGCGTGCTCATCACAAGTCCCGCACCGTTTCCAATAATTCCGACATGTCCATCGAGTTTTACGTAATTAAGGTCTTTCTCTTTCGCAAGCGCCTCGAGAGCGTTTGTTGCAGCATGATCGACGAGCGCCTCATGATCTGGATGTCTAAACCCTGCGTTGTCATCGAGTGTAACTTTTCCATCGAGAGCAATAATTTTTCCATCGCTTGTTTTAACAAGTGGATTAATTTCAACCAAAGTTGCATCTTCTGACTTGAAGAGCTCCCATACTTTCAAGAGAACGTGAGCAACTTGTTCCGCAACATCACTTGGGAACTGCGCTGCTTTAACAATCTCCTGAGCCTTTGCCAAATCAATGCCTGCATTTGCATCCACTGGAATTTTTGCAAGCTTCTCTGGAGCCGTGTGCGCAACTTCTTCGATTTCCATTCCGCCAGCAACTGATGCCATCACGAGAAATGTCCGATTGGATCGGTCTAATAAAATTGAAAGGTAGTACTCGGACTCAATTGGCGCTGCTGCTGCAATCATGACGGTTCGAACGATGTGGCCTTTGATAACCATTCCCAATATTGCTTCTGCTTTTTCACGAGCGTCATCGGCATCAAGAGCTAATTTTACGCCCCCTGCTTTTCCACGGCCGCCAACTTTTACCTGCGCTTTAACAACTACTTTGCCACCTATTTTTATTGCAGCGGCGTGAGCTTCCTCGGCAGTTGTTGCTATCGCAGCTGCAAGGACTGGAAGTCCATGCTTCTCAAAAAGATCACGTGCTTGATATTCATAGAGATCCACGGATCACTCCAGTCATGGCTTGTATCAAATGTTTACGAGGGTAATCCTAGAGCTTCTCAACAGGTGCATAACGCAGAAGTAATCGCTTCTCTCCGTATTGGCCAAAATTAATCGTGGCCTCAGATTTATCGCCAACGCCTGCAATTGCCACCACGGTGCCAAGTCCAAATGTGTCATGTGACACACGCTCACCAACGGCCAACTCAATGGCGTTGCTCTTCTTGCCTGTAGCCCTCGGAGGTGGCGCACTGAGAACTCGCGATTTTCGAACAAGTGAGGGCGAGAGCGATGGTGAAGTTCCACCAAGATTTCGCCACTCAATGACACCTTCTGGAATTTCGTCAAGGAAACGCGACGGCGGATTGTAATTCGGCGCACCCCACGATGATCGATATTCCGCTCGTGAGATGTAGAGACGTTTTTGTGCACGTGTCAGACCAACGTAGGCAAGACGTCTCTCCTCTTCAATGTCTTCCTTTGAATCAAAAGTTCTTGAGTGAGGAAATATCCCATCTTCCATTCCGGTAAGAAATACTGTCGGAAACTCCAGACCCTTTGCAGTATGCAGAGTCATCATTGTTACAACACCTTCGTGTTCTTCCCCTTCGGGAATTTCATCAGCATCAGCAACAAGCGCAACTTTTTCAAGAAACCCAGCAAGTGATATTTCTTCGTCTTCACCAAGCTCCTCAATTGGACGTTCTTCATATTCCATAGATACTGCCAATAGTTCTTGTAAGTTTTCAAGGCGAACTTCATCTTGTGGATCAGAACTTGATGCAAGTTCAGACATCAGTCCAGACTGCTCTAAGACTGCTTCGATAATTACTGAAGGACGAACTTTTGCTTCAACAAGCACCCGTAGGGCAATCATCATCGATACAAAATCTCCAATTGATTGGCCTGCACGTGTAGGAATACCCGGTGCTTCCATGCAGCGGTTGAGCCCACTCCAGAATGAAATCTCATTGTGTTGAGTAAAAAGATCTACGCATTCGATTGCTCGATCGCCTATGCCACGTTTGGGCACATTGATAATTCGACGCAGTGAAACTTCATCACTGAGATTTGAAAGTACTCGAAGGTAAGCCAATAAATCTTTGACTTCTTTGCGTTCGTAGAATCGCAGGCCTCCCACGACTTTATATGGCAGACCTGCGCGCATGAAGACTTCCTCAAATACACGCGATTGAGCGTTGGTTCGATAGAAAATTGCTGTATTCCCAGGTGTTGATTCACCTTTATTTTGAAGTGAACGAATTTCATCTTTTACAAACTCGGCTTCATCATGTTCTGATTCTGCGACATAACCAATGAGAGGAGCACCTGGTCCTTCTTCTGACCATAGATTTTTTTCTTTTCGGCCTTCATTCCGCGTGATGACAGCATTTGCTGCAGACAAAATGTTTTGAGTTGATCGGTAATTTTGTTCGAGAAGTACCGTGGAAGCATTTGGGTAATCAAGTTCAAACTGCAAAATATTTCGAATCGTAGCGCCTCTAAAGCCGTAGATTGATTGATCGGCATCACCGACCACACACAATTCTGCAGGAGGCATACCGTCCAAATCAGTTCCAACGAGTTCGCGAACTAATATGTATTGAGCATGATTAGTGTCTTGATATTCATCCACGAGTACATGACGAAAACGTGAACGAAATCGTGCTTTCGCTTCTGGAAATTGTTGAAGCACTTGTACGGTCTTGAGAATTAAATCATCAAAGTCCATTGCATTAGCTTGGACCAATCGGCGCTGATAAATTACATAGACATCAGCTACTACTTGTTCGAACTGATTCTGTGCTGCAAGTAAATAATCTTGTGGGCCTAGAAGTTCATTCTTTGCATTAGAGATCATTGATTGAAATTGTCTAGCCGGATATCTCTTGGAATCAAGATTGAGTTCTTTTGCAACAATTGTGATGAGGCGCAAACTATCCGCTGAGTCATAAATACTGAAAGAGTTTGAGTATCCGAGGCGCGAGGCTTCCTGACGCAATAATCGAACACAAGCAGAGTGAAAAGTTGAGACCCACATAGATTTCGCAATAGGTCCTACAAGTTCGGTGACGCGCTCTTTCATTTCACCCGCGGCTTTATTAGTAAATGTAATAGCCAAGATTTCATAGGCAGCAGCACCGCGACGAGCCATGAGATAAGCAATTCGACGCGTAAGAACTCGAGTTTTTCCAGATCCAGCCCCAGCAATTACCAATAGAGGGCCACCGGCATGACTCACCGCAGCCTGTTGCGCAGGATTAAGCCCTTCGAGCAATGGGTCCGGATTTGTCATGACGCGGAGTCTATTAGGGTTAGCGTCATGGAGCCGATTGCAGATAGTGAAATCAAGCGCGTACTCGTCATTAATGCCCACCCAGATGATTCAGATTTCGGAGCATCAGGAACAATTGCCCAGTGGGTGAAGGCAGGCATCGAGATTTCTTACGTGTTTTGCACAAATGGTGATCAAGGTGGCGAGGAGTCAGGAATCTCAAAAGAAGAAATGCCTAAGGTGAGACAGAGAGAGCAACGTGCCGCTGGAGCCGCCATTGGTGTTACAGATATTACTTTCCTTAACTATGTTGATGGTCATCTGGAAGCGACGCTGGCATTACGTAAAGATATTGTTCGCGAGATTCGTCGTTCAAAGCCAGATCGTATGCTCTGCCAAAGTCCAGAACGCAATTGGGAACGTATTGGCGCCAGTCACCCAGATCATCTTGCAGCCGGTGAAGCATCAATCCAAGCCGTATATCCCGATGCGCGTAATCCATTTGCATTCACAGATTTGCTAGAAAAAGAAAATCTCCAACCGTGGCGAGTAAAAGAAGTGTGGTTAATGGGATTCACTCAACCTGACCACTTCGTTGACATCACCGATACTTTTCATTTGAAAATGCAAGCACTGCATTCTCACGCTTCACAAACTAGCCACAATCCTGATCTTGAAAAAATGGTTCGAGAATGGGGCCAACGAAATGCTGGTATTGGCGGTCTACCTGAAGGTCGCATTGCTGAAGCCTTCAAGATTGTAAATACCAACTAATTTATTTAAAGCTCACCTTTTCAATGGAAACTGTCTGTACTGGAAGCCCATCAGCTACGTAATAGGCTTTACCGTCAGACTTAATTTCATAAGCTTTCTTTTCTGCAATAGCAGTGAGAATTCCAAGGCCAGAGGTGACTTTTCCCCAAATTGTGTAATTTGGTTGAGGAAAAGATGTATCTGAGTACACAAAGAAAAACTGGCTCCCATTTGTGTTGGGTCCTGAATTAGCCATAGCTAGCGTGCCGGCTGGATAGTTATTTGGACCAACAGGTGGAAGATTTTCATCCTTATAGGGTTTCCAACCGGTCGGACTTCCGCTTCCTTTTGCAGTTGGATCTCCACACTGCAAAACCGAAATTCCAGTTTCGGCAGTTGTCAATCGATGACAAAACGACTTATCAAAATACTTTGCCCGGGCTAGCGCTGATAATGAAGTAACTGTTATCGGAGCTTTTGAACCAAGGAGCGAAATAACAATTTTTCCACAGTTTGTTGTGATGATCATCGTCTTAGGTAATGCTTTTGCCTTCTTAGTAGGCTGAGCAACTTTCATTGGACTATGCACAGTTGCAGTAGGAGTACTACATTTTAGCTGGGAAGAATCTGCTGCTTGAGCAATTGGCGATGTGAGCAAAAGTACAAAAAGACTTGCAACCAAAGTTATGACTGTGCGTTTTGAAATTTTCTTACTCCCATTCAATCGTGCCTGGTGGTTTACTCGTTACATCAAGAACAACTCTATTGACTTCACGAACTTCATTGGTGATGCGTGTAGATATTTTCTCAAGTACATCATAAGGAACTCGAGACCAATCCGCAGTCATTGCATCCTCACTCGATACTGGCCTCAAAACAATTGGGTGACCATAAGTGCGCCCATCCCCCTGAACGCCAACGCTTCGAACATCAGCAAGGAGGACAACAGGGCATTGCCAAATATCACGATCAAGGCCCGCAGCCTTTAATTCTGTTCGAGCAATCAGATCGGCTTCACGCAAAATATCTAAACGATCCTGAGTGACTTCCCCGATGATTCGAATACCAAGCCCGGGGCCAGGAAAAGGCTGTCGCCATACGATTTCTTCTGGCAGACCTAATTCGAGTCCTACCTGGCGAACTTCATCCTTAAAAAGCGTGCGAAGAGGTTCGATGAGAGTGAACTTTAAATCATCAGGTAGGCCACCTACATTGTGATGAGACTTTATATTTGCTGTACCGGTTCCGCCACCAGACTCAACCACATCTGGGTACAAAGTGCCCTGCACAAGAAATTCGACATCCCCGCCTGCAGCTATATCGCGCGCTGCTTTTTCGAAGGATCGAATGAATTCGCGGCCAATGATTTTACGTTTTGTTTCGGGATCCGTTACTCCAGCAAGTGCGCTTAGAAATTGATCAACAGCGTCAACTACAACTAGGTCGATTCCAGTGGCTGCAACAAAGTCGCGTTGTACTTGTTCGGATTCTCCGCTACGAAGGAGGCCATGATCTACGAAAACACAAGTGAGTTGGCGCCCGACAGCTTTTTGAATAATTGCTGCAGCGACAGCAGAGTCCACTCCACCGGATAACCCACAGATAACTCTCTTGTCGCCGATAATTCTTTGTGCTTTTTCAATCTCAGTCTGTGCAATGTTTGACGTCGTCCATGAAGGCTTGCACTGTGCGATGTTAATAAGCCAATTATGTAAAATTATTTGACCATGTTCTGAATGCAATACTTCTGGGTGAAATTGAACCCCAGCAAGTTTTCCATTCTCACTTTCAAATGCTGCAATTGGGGTGTCATCAGTTACTGCGGTGATTGTAAATCCACATGGCGCTTCGGTGACCGCATCTCCATGTGACATCCAGACGCTCTGTTTGCTTGGTAGATTTATAAAAGTTTTTGACGCACTCTTGACATTTACTTCTGTCCGACCAAATTCAGACTTACCTGTTTGACTAACTGTGCCACCTAAAGCTGCAGCCATTGCTTGAAAGCCATAACAAATTCCAAATATCGGAATATCTAATGCAAAAATAGCTGTATCTATTTTTGGAGCATTCTCTGCATACACACTCGATGGTCCACCAGATAAAATAATTGCTTCTGGATTTTTTAGTTTTACTTCGGCAGCAGAAATACTAGAAGGTACTATTTCTGAAAAAACATTGGCCTCGCGTACGCGCCTGGCAATAAGTTGCGCATACTGAGCGCCAAAATCAACGACTAGTACGCCATACGGCTCAGACATGGTGAATAAGTACCTCTACGCGCTGGAAGGCTTTCACATCTGAATATCCAGTCGTTGCCATTGCACGGCGAAGTGCTCCGAATAAGTTCATCGATCCATCTGCCGCGTGAGATGGCCCAAGCAAAATTTCTTCCAGAGTGCCCGAGGTTCCCACCGCGACTCTTTCGCCACGAGGCAACTCTGGGTGATGAGCCTCTGAGCCCCAGTGCCAGCCAAGTCCTGGAGCTTCAACAGCTTTCGCAAGTGGAGATCCCATCATGACCGCATCGGCTCCGCATGCAATCGCTTTTGCAATATCTCCACTTCGACCAACAGAACCATCTGCAATCACATGTACGTATCGGCCCCCTGATTCATCAAGGTATTCGCGACGAGCCGATGCAACCTCTGCAACTGCAGATGCCATCGGTACTTCAATTCCCAATACTTTACGAGTTGTATGGGCTGCGCCTCCACCAAAACCAACTAGTACGCCAGCAGCACCTGCGCGCATTAAGTGAAGCGCACCCGTTGCTGTTGCTACTCCACCAACGATGACAGGAACATCGAGTTCGTAAATAAATTTCTTTAAATTTAATGCCTCAGATTCGGCAGCAACATGTTCTGCGCTGACGGTTGTTCCGCGAATAACGAAAATATCTACACCCGCGTCAATGACAGCTTTATGTAATTCTGCAGTGCGCGCCGGCGAAAGTGATGCGGCGACAGTGACACCAGAATCACGAATTGTTTTAATTCTTTCTTTAATAAGTTCTGGACGAATCGGAGCCGCATAAATTTCTTGCATTCGCCGCGTCGCATGCTTATCCGGCATTGATGCAATTTCACCGAGAGGAATACGTGGATCTTCATATCGAGTCCAGAGTCCTTCAAGATTGAGCACTCCAAGACCGCCCAACTTTCCAATAGCTATAGCTGTATCTGGTGAAACAACCGAATCCATTGGCGCTGCAAGCATTGGAAGATCAAATTTATAGGCATCAATTTGCCATGATGTGGAGACTTCATGAGGGTCGCGAGTTCGGCGGCTTGGAACAATTGCGATATCGTCAAAGGAATATGCCTGGCGTGCACGCTTGCCGGGTGCTAATTCAATGTCGCTCATGTTTAATCCTTTGTTTTAAGTTATTTCTTGTTGGAAAAGTAATTAGGGGCATCAGCTACATGGAATACATCATGTGGGTGGCTCTCTTGGAGCCCCGCCGATGTGATTTGGATAAGACGTCCCTCGCGACGCAAATGTGAGATATCGGCAGCTCCTGCATATCCCATTCCAGAACGAAGTCCACCTATGAGTTGGTGAACTACATCGGCTACAGGGCCGCGGTAGGCAACTTTGCCTTCGATGCCTTCTGGAACAAGTTTGTCTTCCGAGAGCACGTCATCTTGCATGTAGCGATCTTTAGAATATGACTTCTGCTCACCACGCGATTGCATTGCTCCTAGTGAGCCCATTCCGCGATACGCCTTATATTTACGGCCATCAATTTCGACAAGTTGTCCGGGTGATTCTTCACATCCAGCAAGAAGGGAACCAAGCATTACGGAATTAGCACCGGCAACAATTGCTTTAACAATATCGCCGGAATATTGAAGTCCACCATCTGCAATAAGTGGAATTCCCGCTTTTGCACATGCTTTATTTGCTTCCATGATTGCAGTAATTTGTGGAACACCAACACCGGCTACAACACGTGTGGTACAAATCGAACCAGGACCGACGCCGACCTTTACTGCATCAGCACCTGCGTTGATGAGCGCTTGGGCACCGGCGCGCGTTGCAATATTGCCACCGATGATTTCGATGGTGGGAGAAAATTTCTTAATTCTTTCAATTGCATCAAGTACTGCTCGGTGATGTCCGTGCGCGGTATCAACAACGACTACATCAACACCGGCTTCAATTAACGCTTGCGCTCGAGCAAAACCATCATCTCCGACGCCAACTGCGGCTCCTGCAAGTCCTACATTTTTAACTAACTTCACGTGGGTGACTTGATCATCAATAGGTAAATTGCGGTGAATAATTCCAATGCCGCCAGCTTTTGCCATGGCAATCGCCATTGCTGATTCGGTCACGGTATCCATCGCAGAAGAAATCAGTGGCACTGCAAGTGAAATGTTTCGAGTCAACCAGGTGGAAGTATTTACTTCACTGGGAACAACTTCGGATGCATCGGGAAGCAATAAGACGTCATCGTAAGTCAGGCCAAGCATTGCGATTTTCTCGGTATCGCTGCTCATATACCCTCCGGCCCTCGTTCGCAGAACGTAATGCTTCAGGTGGGAAGTCTATCGGTGGATTACGCCCCCACCGCCCGCGCGATTTCCTCGCAGGCAAGCGTGAGTGAGGCGACATGGACCACTTCGGTGCATTTTTCGGTATCCCATCCAGGGCCGCCAAGAACCACTCTGGGTGCTGGTCGAACCGAGGGAAGTTCGGTGTAGAAATCCGGATTGGCATTTGTGGATACCTGCGCCCAGAGAAATACAGCTGGTGGCGCGCATCGGGAGACCATTCCGGCGAGTGCTGCCAATGGAGTTCGGGCTCCAAGAAAATGACACTCAATATTGCGTTCGGAAAGAGCCGCAGCAAGGGCGTGAATCGGAAGTGAATGCAACTCTTCACCAACAGCTGCAAGTAAAACAGGGCGCGCATTAATTGGGTTACTTACCTCCACAATAGATTCGCGCATAACTCGCTTGAGGATTTCCGAGAAGAGATGCTCTACTTCAATTCCATCACCTGTTGTCGCCCAGATATCACCCATCTTTGCAAGTAGAGGAGCGATGACCTCCTGCCAAGTTTGTACGACACCATTTTCTGCAATTGCCATACGTAATGCACTCTCAATAAATGATTTATCGAATACCAATGCAGCGCGATAAATCGCATCCACAAGATCCTCATTAACTTGAAAATTTTCCAGTATCGAGGTGATTGGTTTGAATTCCGTGGCTGTCTTTGCCTCCTCAGCGGCTTGCGCTGGAGCGACGCCGGCAGTGATCAAACGTCGCAT